>JAEEGK010022597.1_pt1 | contig 13196 bp, 14 predicted proteins | sample 8958771 | NCBI WGS metagenome assembly JAEEGK01 (sample SAMN16246547, study PRJNA631951) | gut metagenome | biome: gut microbiome; feature: rumen; material: SC-attached | host: Bos | place: Iran: Karaj | collected 2018-10 | reverse complement strand
CATTTGCGAAATGACGACCGACGTATCGACATCGGAACCGTTCCGGACCCGCTCCATGGAACGCATGAGAGAAGCCTCGGCAAACTGGTAATCGCTAAGCGACTTGACATATTGGGAATAAACGGCCGCCTGAGGTTTCTGCGAAACGTAAAACAGCGCCGTCAGGCAAATCGTAAGGACAAAGACAAGCCAAACCCACGGGGTTTGAATCTTTAGATGCAGGGTTTCTGCAATTGACTTTTTCTTTGGCTCGTTCACAACTAGAAATTACCTTTTTTTCTACTTTACGAACAATGAAGCTCCGCCATTTACTCGTTTTTTTACCCCTTTTGTGCTGTTTCGTCGGCTGTACCGTCGAACGTGCCGAAGAACAGATTATCGCAAGGCATGTCAACGGTGTCAAGAAGACCTCTATCTGGGTCTATCCGGACGGGACAATCCTCAAGCGAAACGAGTGGTACAACGACGGCATCAAGGAACTCGAAATACCCTACGACGACAGCGTTCCGCACGGCGAATTCAAGCGTTGGACGGGCTTTGGCGATGTCGCGATGATCGGGCACTACAAGAAAGGGCTCCGCGACGGCAAATGGACAAGCTACTTCGTGGATAGATTGAACAGCCGCAAAAAAGAAGCCGAACGTTACTACAAGGACGACCACCCCATAGGTGACTGGATAGGCTGGCACTACAACGGCGAAAAAGCGTTCGAGGAACATTACGACGACAACGGGAACCCTACAGGCGTGTGGAAAAAATTCCACGACAACGGAGTCCTCGCCGAAGAAAAATACAACTGTCACGATGTGATGAGAAACTTTATTCTTGACGGGGAAAACAAACCGAATCCGGGATACATAAAACGCTATGGACGGAACTGCAAAATTATAGAGCACTTTGAATGTTTCGACGACCATTTAGACGGAGAATACAAAAAATACTACGAATCATACGGACCAGTCGATTCCTCCGCCGGAAATTGCGAACAAGCGCAACTCAAGGAAGAAGGCGTCATCGGAAACGAAATCGACTTCGGAGCACACACCACCTACAGGGCAGACGGTTCCCTCATCAAAAAAATCAAGTCGGACGTTTTCAAGGGTCGTGAAAAAATACAATGGTTCGACGAGAACAACAATGTTGTACGGGAAAGTAATTTTATTACGGAAGAAACAGACGGACCTGTAGAAAGCTCAGGCATTTCCTACGGGACTTGTGCCAATTCTTCCACGCTGTTCTGCGCAGAGACTTCGTTTGTCCGTTCTTCTTGGCCCAGCGGGACACTCGACACTTGCACCTTAAGCTACAAGGATGCGTTCAAACAAAGCATCGGCAAGTTTCCGGCAACGCTCCGCTACATCAAGGCAGGGCACGTTCTTTTGTACGAAGAATTCTGGGCATACGACGATCCACCGACAAGCTACGGAGACCCAGCTCTTCGCATAAGCCGCAGTTTCTACCCCGACAGCATGGGCGGAAAAATGGCAAGCGAAGGCTTTTGGCAAAGAAATATTGACGGTAAAGCCAAGCCGCACGGCATCTGGCGCAACTGGTACCCAAGCGGCATATTGCGCGACAGCCTCACCTACGTGAACGGAGAACGCGTAGGCGAACAGTTCAGCTACGACAGTACGGGTAAATTAACCATCCACAAAACCGAGAACGGAAAGAACCGGCCGGTAATTATGCACATTTTAGGGGATAGGTAATAGGGAATAGAATTTAAAAACTACTACCTAATAACGCTCGACACTTCTATCGACTGCGTGGAGCCCTTAAAGTTCCAGGAGACTTTGACCTTCACCTGCTTGGCATAAATATGGCGAATCGTCTCGAACTGCGACGAGTCCTGCGATGTGTAATTCTGCGTTGCCGAAACAGTCACCTCAGGAGTATATGTTACCGTAGCAGAATCGCCAAGGCCGCGAGCCCACTTGCGGTTAATGTCGTTTACCAAAAAAGTCGTATCAAGGTTCGGGTCAGAGCTAGACGGAATAGACGCACTACCGATAGCCTTGAGGGAGTCGAGCACCTGCTGGGCCACATCGACAGCGCCGTCACGACCGCGAATACGCAACAAGGCGTCGTGGTTTCCGCCCTGCATATTCAAAATGGCCATATACATAAAACCGAGGACAGCCGCGGCGACCAAGATTTCTACAATACCAAACCCTTTTTTATTCTTCAAAAGATTCGTCATAGCGCACCTACAATTCCTGCCAACCGACACCCACATGCCATATCGGGACAAGCTGGTTCTTGTCAGCGGTCTTTTTCACGCCCGCAAAAGTACGGGAACCACCATACTGGATGCAAACAAATCCCTTGCTGGGCATCGCCGAAAGTCCTATACGCGGCCTAAATTCAACGCCGCTTGAGCGAGTCCAGTCATTATCATCAGCTGAGCCATCTCCCACGTTGATATCGCCTCGATAATCACTTAAGCAACTGAATGTTGCTGGGGATTCCAGTTCAAAGCGGTCATGTAAAACAGGAGTTGCAGAGGAAGAACTGCTGCACTCCCCTTCATAAACCTTGAGCGTATCATTGTCTGCCTTGAGGCAAAGTGTCTTGGACATTCTGTTGGCATCATTGGCGACACGTTCCAAAAAGGCGGCCGTATTCAGCGCATAACCCCGGACTCGATTATTGACGACGGCACTATGCAAGCTCGCAACGCCCATCGAAGACAAAATGCCCAAAATCGACACAACGACGAGGACTTCTACCAGCGTATAGCCTTTCTTTTTGATATCGACATTCAGCATACCGAAATCTCCACGCAACAAGTCTCCATTGACAATATCGTTTCAAAGTTAACAATAAAAACGACCTTTTTCATTAAGGCCAATTCATAATATATATTAAAGAGCCCCAAAAGTAAACATTTATAAACAGAAAATATGCTAATATTGAAAAATGTGATAAATTCCATATACGTTTTTTTAATTTTCCCAAATAAAGTCCTCTAAATTTTCTATATTACGCACGCACAACCTGCCCAGGTGGTGGAATGGTAGACACTGGGGACTTAAAATCCCTTGGGGGCAACCTCGTGCGGGTTCAAGTCCCGCCCCGGGCATTGTTTTTTTAACATGGCTTCAACTTCGCACAAGGCGGGAAATCATGATTGAATTCTATCCAAACAGCATCTATTACCCGCGTGAAGCGGTTGATGAAAAACTGGCCAAAGGCGAACTCGAAAAGACGAAAAAATACCTGATTGGCTGGACGGAGCGCCATCGCGACGAAATTTGGGAATGCGCCCGCGAAGATGCGGAAAACCCGTCCGACGAGATTTTGCTCGACAACCTGCGCGCGCTTCTCCTCTGCAAGGGTTCCGTACAGCCGGCTGCCGAAATGGGCGCCATGATTCGCGAAATCACGAAGGAAGTCTGGTACCAGAACGAAAATGGTCCCAAGGATCCGGCATCCATTGCTGTCGATTGGCAGACGAAATACTTGACCAAGTGGCGCGAGGCCCGCATGTTCGAAGCATTCGTGCTTATCGAAAAAAACGCGAAGCAACTCATCGAAATACTCCGCGCATAATAATTCTTTATGGACGATGAAAAGACTCGACTTTTTAGGCCGAGTTTTTGTTTTAGCCAAGCTGTATGCCTGAGCCGTCTTTGCCCCCCAAGCTTACCTGCATAAGGTTTGCCTGACGCTTAAGTTCGACGGAACGCATTTGTGGCGCCTTGTATTCTTTTTTCTGTTCGGTCTTCATTTTCCCTTTCCTTTATTTTTTTGCACTAATCTTTTTTTCGCCAGCTGTTTGCCGTTGACTTGCAGATGCATGGAACCGAATGGGAATCCACATTTCAAGTTTACCCTGCTTGCTCGGTGGCAAACGCCAGAAATATTCGACATGCTTCAACAGCTTGACCTTGAAAACATCGTCATCCGTATCCGAAAACAGGATTTGCGGATTCATGAACCGTCCCAAACTGTCCAGCGTCAAGCGAAGCCCAAGGAAAACGTCGTCATCGGACTTGGAAAGCAGACGCCCCTTACGGCTCGACTTGAGCTTTTTGAAATACTCCGATGACAGATAATGTAAACCGGCAGCACGGCCCTCAAAAAAGAGCACAAGTTTGTTCAAATCACGTTCTGCAGTATTTTCGAGCACGTAGATTTCGTCAATCGAAGGCATATCAACACGCCCCCTGAACGTATCATTGACCGGCTCTTCTTTCACGTTTTCTTCGGCTTCGACAATGGGTTCATAACGCGGAACGCTGTATATAAAGTACAGCATGGCAATAAAAACAAACAAAAAGGCTATCATTGGAGCGTTGCGTCTAATCATGGCCTCACTCGATCGACTTTATGCAAAGTTGCACAGTCTTTGTATTGTTGAAATAATTCCAGATAGGTTCAAAAACGACAGTCACAGGACGGGAACGGCCCAGCAGAGCCTTGCTCTTGCGGAGTCCAAAGGCAATCGCAGGGAACACGTTGCTGCCCGCCTGCGAGATTTCCATTTGCAAATGCCCACCGCGAAGTTCACGCACGCGATGCACAGTCACGCCTTCGGCACGGAATGTCGGATACGGGAAGTTCCCGCCGAACGGTTCCAGCAAATCGATGTAGTCGAGAATCGAGCGTTCACGTACCGGGTACCTGCCGCTCGGAGCGCGAGATTCAACCACAAGTTCACTGAGGGCGATCTTGATATCGTATGGATAAGATTCGTCCGTATTGACAACATCGCCCGTATAGCCCTGCTCCGCCGCCGACTGCAACAGACGACCGCGGAGTTCATCGATTCTCGACGATTCCAGCGAAAAGCCAGCCGCATTGGCATGGCCGCCCCAGCGATCAAAAAGTTCACGGCTTTCGAACAAGGCCTTGTGCCAGTTGAATCCGGGAACAGCACGTGCACTTGCATGCGCCATACCGTCGATAATCGAAAGCACGGCAGACGGCCTGTGGAATTCCTGCGCGAGTTTTGCAGCGACAATGCCAATCACGCCAACATGCCAATTTTCACCAGCGACAACGATGACGGTCGGAATGGTATCGCCATAAAGCGTCTTGACCTGTTCCATCGCCATTTCGGTAATTTCGGCCTCTTTCTCCTTGCGACGCACATTCCATTCTTTCAGTTCCGCGAGCAGTTGCGGCGCCTCGCTCTTGTTTTCGCATAAAAGAAGTTTAAGAGCCGGATCCGGGCGTTCCATGCGGCCAGGAGCATTCAGAAGCGGCGCTAGTTTGTACATCACGTCAATGCCGCCCACGCAACTGTGGGGTTTCATGAGGGAGGCGTACATTTCTTGCACACCGGGCCAACGGCTGTTTTTCAAGCATTCCAGTCCGGACCGCGTAAAGAACCTGTTCTCGGGCGTCATCTGCACGAGGTCAGCAAGAGTTCCTAGCGCAACCAAGTCCAGGTATTCCACCGGATTCGGGAGTCCAAGACGACTGTACAACGCACAAATAAACTTGTACGAAACACCAACACCGCAAAGTTCCGGATTCGGGTAGCTATCCCCGTCCTGGTGCGGGTCCAAAAGCACGTCGCTGACCGGGAGCCCGTCACCAGACGGTTGATGATGGTCCATCACCATGACCGCCATGCCGAGTTCCTTCGCATGGGCAATTTCTGCATTCGCGGTAATGCCCGTATCCACCGTAATCAAATTACGTCCGCCAGCTTCGTACATTTCGTCAACGGCGGAAACAGAAAGCCCGTAGCCGTCTCCAAAGCGGTTCGGAAGTCGCCATTCGGATTCAACCCCCACGGTCTTTAAGCAGCGCGTCAAAAGCGTCACGGAAGTCATGCCGTCCAAATCGTAGTCGCCAAAGATGAACACGCGTTCGCCACGTTCGCGAACAGCCAGTATCCACTCCACAGCCTTGTCCATCCCCATCATGAGGAACGGATCATGCACGTCGTTTTCGCTGGAACGAAGCATGTGGTATGCATCGGACACCGTCCTAATGCCACGCGAAACGAGGAACCTCGCCACCGCATGCGGGATCTTTAACGAAGAGGACAATGTCGAAGCTACAAGATCATCCATTTTACTTGTAGCCTTCAAAAAGTTTCATCGAGAGATTCTGGAGGCAGATTACCGCCGCCATTCGCCTCGAAGCTATTCTCGACATGGTTTCCTGGACGCTCACGAGCGCAAGTTCCAAGGCCGAAGCCCCCACCTGCGGGTAACGTTCGAGGTTCACGCGGCCCGTCGCCTCCGGAATGCGGAGCGGAGCACCCGATTGTTGGCGCAGCAAGTCCGAAATCAAAAACGACAAGACTTCCAGGAAACGGTTCACGATGGCCGGGTCTTCAAGTTCGGAATCTTCCAGTTCAAAAAACAAATCCGTGTAGTCCTGCGAAAGTGATTTTTCGATAAAATCGACCGCAAGCGGACACCAGTTCTTGGCATGTTCGGCATAGTAAAGCGCCATACCGGGGGAACCCACGGCAAGACCGATCACATCGTCAGTCAGTGTCGATTCGTCAAAATCTTCGCCACCCACGCGGATTGCCTCCTGCCGGACCTCGTCGTCCGTAAGGGGCGGCAGGTGGAGCGCCAGGCAGCGCGAACGGATTGTCTGCAAAAGTTTTTCGCGGGACGAGGTCGTCAAAATAAAATACGTGTTCGGGGGGACTTCTTCGAGAGTCTTGAGGAAGGCGTTTGCAGCGGAATCGTTCATGCGGTCGGCTTCCGCGATAATCACCACGCGGACGCGGTCACCCTTCATCGCGAAGGATGCGGTCATCGTGCGGATGAGTTCCACCGAAATAAGTGCACCTGCACTGAAAATATCGACGCGGTACGGGTTCTTTGTAATTTCTTCGATGTACGCCTGCTTGAAATCCTGAATCGTCTTTGCGGAACTCCCAGCAGAGACGTCAGCTGCGTTGCGGGCACTGGCCTCTTTCGCTTCCATCGGCACGACCCAGTTGTCCGTCACGCCAGAATCTGCGGCCATCTTGCAACCGAAGCATTTGCCGCATGGGCGGACACTTGAGTTCGTGCACTGCAACGCCTGGGCAATTTCCATCGCCAACGCCTTCTTGCCGATGCCTACAGGGCCGTCGATAAGAATCGACTGCGGGAACCGGTTCTCACGCAACGCCGCCATGAGGCGGATGCGGATTCGTTCCTGAGAGGCAGGGCCATTTAAGCGATATTCTATCATTTCTGTTTTAACCATTGCAAAGGATCCACGGTCTGGGTCCCTTCGCTCACTTGGAAATACAATTTAATTCCATTTAACGATGCGATATCGCCCACTTCTCCAATTTCTTCGCATTTTTTGACACTTTTGCCCTCTTGGACATTAATCGTTTTCATGTGACCATATACGGTGTAAATTCCTCCTTCGTGTTCTATAATCACAGAAGGGCCGCGGCCATCAATTTCGGATACCATAGCCACAGTTCCCGCGGCGGCAGCACGGATGCGTCCACCACGCTTTCCGCGGATTTCGACGCCCAAGTTGCGCGTCATAATGTGGAGCACCGGATGTTCCTGCAAGCCATATTCACTAATGACGGGACCATCGAGAGGCATGCACTTCGGTCCCTTGAATGGCACCACCTGAACCGTCTTTTGGGCCATTTCGCTCTGGCGCGTTTTTTCCGCTTCGCGCTTCTTATCCGCTTCGCGCTTCTTCTCGGCGGCCTTCTCCTTTTTCTTGAGGGCGGCAAGGCGGGCCGCTTCGGCCTTTTTGGCCTCCTCGATTTCGCGTTTGCGGCGTTCTTCGAGTTTTTTAATGAGCGCAAGCATCGTCTTCTGGTTCCGTTCGAATTCCTTGAGCGCCATGCGCTGCACGGCCTTGTCGTGCTTGAGGGATGACAACATGCGTTCCTGACCGCTCATCTGCGTCACCAAGCGGCGTTCCTCGACGGCCTTTCTATTCCTGAGTTTCGTAAGTTCCGCAAGATGGCTCTCTTGCACATGCTGTTTCTGCATGCGTTCTTTCACAAGATGACGGAGCATTTCCACGTCTTCGCGGTCACGGGTCAGCAAGTGGTGGACCCAGTAAACTTTACGCTCGGGATTTCCGTCCTTCGTCAGCAGTTCATACAGAATTTCAGCATCGTTACTGCGGCCATATACATACAAATTACGGACACGTTTTTTCATAGCCCGTTTGCGACTCTTGATTTTTGCGTCCAGCGAATCAATATCCAGCACAAGTTGTTTTACTGCCCCTTGCAACAAGTCCTCATTGCGCGAAAGTTCCGAGAGGTACGACCTTGTGCGGTTCAGGTTCTGGTCCAAAAGGGAAATCGTATTCAAGACGCCTTTTTCTTCGGTTTCTAGGACGGCAAGTTCCTCACGCTTTTTTGCCAAGTCCACTTCCAGTTTTTTAAGCGCCGTTTTCTGTTCGTCAATCTGCGCATCCGTTTTCTTAGGAGCCCCCCAAGCAAGAACGGCAAAGGCGAACATCAAGCACGGAAACAATAACGAAAAAAGGCGCATCGGCTATTCCTGCTCAGCTTTCTTTTCGAACAAGAAACCACGCACCGTACGGAAACTGAAATAACCGGAGAGCGCCGTTTCCAGGAGCACCGTAAAGAGGACGATAACGCCGAAGTAAGACACGCTAGACTCTACGATAGGGAACATCCGCACCACGGACTGGATGATCATCCAAAGGAGAACCACAGCAAGACCGCTCCCGATAAATCCCTGCATAGCTCCTTCCAGCACAAAGGGGAACTCGATGAACACGTAACTGCCACCGGCATACTTCATGTTATCGACGAGAAGTTTTCTTGACATGAGCGAAAGCCGCACGGAATTGCAGATGATGAGCGAAAGCGTAATGAGCAAGAGGATGCTCACGCAAACCGGCCAGAATATCATCTTGAACTTCCAGGACGCAATTCTCGAAGCCCATTTTAACGGAGCCTGCACCTCTTCAAAATATGGTTCTTCGGCAATCGCGTTGCGCACCTCGGAAAGGTCTGCCGGGTTATGCGCCTCGCTGCGGAGAGACACGCGGAAGAATGCCGGAATCGGGTTTCCTTCGACAAGTTCCAGCATATCCGGAGAAAAATGCCTGTTGAAGTCGGCAAGCGCAGAATCCGCACTCACGAATTTCACCGATTCCACATGACGAGAATGCTCAAGCCGCGTCTGGATTATCGAAATGGAATCCTCGGGAACATTCTCGTTCAAGAACGCCTCGACGACGTACAGCGATTTTTCGGCAGAAAGCAGTTTAAAGGAAACTCCCAAAGCCGTGAAAGAGAGGGCAAGCAAAAGCGAACAGAGGAAAATCGTCACAAGAGACGGGAGAATCACCGTCCTGTGCTGTTTCCATCCGCGAAAAGATTCCGATATTAAGTAACCTAATTGTCCGAACACGCCTCGAATATAATTAAATTTACTGAGGTTCTTTACGGGGCTTTTATGGGAAACATCATATTAAAGATTACCGCATTGATTTGCGCGATGGCCCTCTGGTTCTATGTCATCTCGCTGAAGGACTTCCAACTGACGATGGAAGTACCGCTTACGTTCGTGAAGTTGCCCGAAGCGCTCGCGATTGCGTCCAAGCCGCCCAGCACGGTTTCCGTAACCGTCGAAGGCAAGCCCCTCGACTTAATCCGCCTCCAGTCGCAAAAACAGTCGGCCATGGTCGTCGATATGCACAACGCCGAGCTTGGCTCCAAGCGCATTCATCTGGACGCAAAGAACTTTACCGCCCCGAACTTTTCATCGGTCCACTACATCGAACCCGACAACCAGTACCTCTTCATTGACGTTGCGGTCGATACGCGAATTGAACGAAGCATTCCCATCAAGAACAACGTGACATTCAGCGCCGCTCCGGGTTACGCCCTAGTCCAACCGCCCAAACTGATCAAGGAAGAATTGATGGTTTCCGGCGCAAGGAACGCCCTCACCCGCATTATCGACATCCCGACAGACTCGTTGTTTTTTGACAGCATCAAGGTGAGCAAAACCTATTCGGTACCGCTTGAAACGGAACAGCTGCCGCCCTTCGTGACGCCAAGCGATTCCGTGGCAAAAATTGTTGTCGATGTACAAAAAATCAAGTCCAAGGCCTTCAACAGTATCCCAATCCAGCTGATTGGTTTCTACGACCGTGCCCTGAATTCGCTTTCCCCGCAACAGGCAACCGTCGAAATCACAGGCGGCGAAAAAGTGATTGAGTCCATTAAAAGCAACGACATTGAACTGTTCATCGAATACAACCGTTTCGCCATCGAAGACGCAGATAGCCTTGCCCCCACAATCAAGTTGACCTTGCCTCCTGACGTTGACCGCAATATGTCCATCAAGGCAGTACTTGTCAAACCTGACAAGATTAAGCTCATCAAGCAGCACAACGAGGACGAAGACAAAGACGAGGAATACGGAATATGATTTGGCTTGGAATTGAATCCAGCTGCGACGAGACAGCGTGCGCCATTTTACAGGACGACCCGCTCAAAGTACTTTCTAACCCGCTCTACAGCCAAATTGACGAGCACGCTCTCTACGGAGGCGTTGTTCCAGAAATCGCCGCTCGGGCGCACCTGCAAAAGATAGCGCCCATCGCCGAAGCCGCCGTCAAGGAAGCGGGCATCGAGCTCAAAGACATTGACGCCATCGCCTACACCACGGGACCAGGACTGATGGGCCCGCTTCTTGTTGGCGCCAGTTTTGCCAAAGGGCTTGCCCGCGACTTGAACATCCCAGCTTACGGCATGAACCATCTTGAAGGCCACCTCGCCGCCGCCTGGCTCAGTAACCCGGACATCGAGCCGCCATTCCTTACGCTCACCGTCTCGGGCGGGCACACAGAACTCGTGATGGAAGAGCCCGGATTCAAATACACGAGCATCGGACGCACCCGCGACGATGCCGCTGGCGAAGCGTTCGACAAGTGCGGGAAGCTCATCGGTCTCAAGTACCCCGCAGGCGCCACCATCAGCCGCCTCGGCAAGGACTGCAACCGCCAATTCGTGGAGTTTCCGCGGGCGCTCCACACGCACGACAGCTGCGAATTCTCGTTCAGCGGACTAAAAACCGCCGTGCTCCGTTACACCGAAACCCACGACCCGCAATTTATTCAAGATAACCTCGGCGACATCTGCGCCTCCCTCGAAGACGCTATCGTCGATAGCCTCGTCACAAAGACCATCAACGCCCTCAAGAAGACGAAGATGAAAACGCTCGTCATGGGCGGAGGCGTGAGCGCGAACAGTTGGTTGCGCACTCGCTTGCAGGACTACTGCGACAAAAAAGGCATCCGTTTTTGCGTCCCGGACCGTAGCCTCAGTACAGACAACGGAGCGATGATTGCCGCCGCCGCTATCCGCCGCAAATTGCAAGGAAAACTCGAATCTATTGACGTGGTCAAGCCGTGGATGCCGCTGGCGGTTTAGGCCATAGGCTTTAGGTTTTAGGTTGTAGGCAGTAGGGACATAGACGAGAGACTCGTCATCCTGAGCATCGCGATATAGAATTGTCGGCAGCTTGCTGCCCTACAATTCTTAGGTTCGTAGGAGCAGGATCCAGTGATGTTTTTAGTTGGTAGAGCTTAGAACTTAGAGCTTAGTAGGCAGTAGTTTATAAACGAGCTATATAATACTCTTCGTACGACAAAAGCGTATCATAACAGTAGCATGACTTTTTTCGCCGTATTTTCAGCTAAGCTTTTTAGCATTCCCTGTATTTTTCATGAATTTTCATTGTATATTATGGATATGATTTTATCCTTCAAACATAAGGTAATGCTATTTCTCTGCGCTTCGGTTCTCTGCGGAGCTCAGGATTTAAGCAAACCCGTTAGCGATGTTGACGTTTTCCGCCCTGAAAAACGCGAAACGAAAGTGGAATTGGTGGATTCTACGGTAAGTAATTCCTTGAAGTTGAACGTCGATATTTTTGCCGATGGCTTTATCGGTTCGTACTACATCCTCTGGGACAATGTCGATCTTTCTGAAGATATTAAGAAACTCATGACAACCCGCGATTTCGCCCGCGACGAATTCTTTATGCAGAACATCGACCGCGAGCAGTTCGAGCAAGAGCGTATGTTGCAGCTTTTCGAAGACAAGAAGCGCGAGTTCTTCAACATCTTCCCTGAAGAAGCCCTCAAGGAACTTCAGGAGAAACAAGCGGACGAGTAGGTGTTTTAGCAACCAAAAATGTTTTCTCCTGAACGTCATTTCACAGACTGGCAGCTTACGGGATTTGGCGAAGCGCCATCATTCCTTTTCAAGACCATCGAAAGTACACACAGTTTGATGAAGCAACGCGCCTCTGCAGGTGAAATTGCGCCGGGCACGCTCTTTGTCGCCGACACGCAAACCAAAGGCCGCGGTCGCCACGAACGCACCTGGGACTCCCCTGCCGGCAAGAACATCTACTTCAACATTCTGATTCCGCTGGACGGGATTCCGCTCAACAGCGCCCCGCAAATCACGCAAGTCGCAGCGCTCACTTTCGCCGAAGTTTTTCGCGACCTGCAAGAAAACGCCAACGCGCAGGGATTCGGCAACCGGGATATCGGCAAAGTCACCGTCAAATGGCCCAACGACATCCTTTGTGGCAAAAGCAAATTCTGCGGGATTCTTGCAGAAATAGTCTTTATGCAGGCACAGCGTTCCGGGCAGCCTCAAGAAGCCGCGCGCCCAGCGCTCTCGATGGGAGTCGGCATCAACGTCAACAGCGAGCCCAAAGACTACGCTCATCTAAATCGCGCAGTCACCTCGCTAAAAGATATTTGCGGACAAAGTATCAACCGCGAAAAACTTTTGCAAATGCTCATCGGCAATTTCGAACGCGCTATCGGGCAATTCAAGGCATTTGGCATCCGCCCATGGGTCGAGGCTTGGAAACGCATGGACCAGTTCATCGGCGCCCGCGGGACCATCGTTGTAAATAACCGCTGCACCGACCAAAACCGAGACGGCAACAGTGCCGGAGCCATCAAAAAAACAGGCCGCATCATCGACATGAACGATGACGGCAGCCTGCTCTTTGAATGCGATGACGGCAAAATCGAGACCGTCATCTCTGCCGATTTGGAAATTTAAGACAAGCGCTACTTTTTAAAATACATGCTGCCAATGAGCGAAACGGCAAGCATCACAATCATTGCAGTAAGGCCCATATCAACGAGTTCCCGGCGTTCACCCGCAAGGCCTGTTTCCAAGAGAATCACGAGCACAAGAGCAATAACAGCGGCGGTGGCCCCCATCGTATGGAACA
>JAEEGK010022596.1_pt1 | contig 13197 bp, 12 predicted proteins | sample 8958771 | NCBI WGS metagenome assembly JAEEGK01 (sample SAMN16246547, study PRJNA631951) | gut metagenome | biome: gut microbiome; feature: rumen; material: SC-attached | host: Bos | place: Iran: Karaj | collected 2018-10 | reverse complement strand
TACTTTTTAGAATCTTTCTGACCGCCGCAAGTCTCTGATGTTTGATTTTTCCAATACACGCCTTCTCTTAAGCCCCGGTGCAACTAATTTCCGAATGAGTAAAGAGCGGCTTATGCACGTAATCAGCGATATTATGAAACAGGATCCGTTTAGTGGAGCTGTCTTCATGTTTTGCAATGCACAGAGAAAGCATCTTAAACTTGTATGGTGGGATACAAACGGCTTCTGGATTGCACAAAAGATTTTGGAGAAAGGACAATGGCCATGGCCGGATACTGTAGAAGAAGCCAGAGAGATAAAAATAGATGAAGTAAAAATGCTTCTGAAAGGAATCGATTTCTTCTGTGCCTATGAACCGATGATGTTTGAATGCATTGATTAATTGTAGATTCTCTATAAATAATTGTCAGTTTTTGATATATTTAAGTAAGTTTTGTGAATATTTATAACTTATGTTATGTGAGACGCCTGTATTAGGTGCTTGGAGAAAAAATGAAAAAATTAATGTTTGGTATAGCTTGTTTAATTTTATTTGTAGGATGTAATAAAAAAACAGAAAATCAGGGAAAAACAATATCTGCCATTGATAATTTATCTGTCAGAGAAGATCTTGTTGATTCGCAAGAAAAATCAAATGAAGAACCTTTAGAAGAAAATTTGAATGAAGAACAGAATGTACAATTAATAAAGATTGCAGAATTTCAAAATGATCCGAATAATAATGAAACAATTAGTATTCGATCAGATGTAGGAGATGATGATATTTCTGGAAATACAATGTTAATTTCTTCTGAAGGAAAAATACTTATTCATTGTAGGGATAAGAATGAAGTTCGTTATTTTGATTCTGGAGATAAAAAATTACATCCGCTTTTTGATACTAATTTTTTACCTGCGCCAAATTTTGCATATTTTAATCAAATCACAAAATCTCATTATTTCTTTTTTGGAAATAATGGAAATTTCTATTTAGTCGATAAAGATTTTAATTTGAAGGCAAATATAAATTTTTTATACAATTGGGATGTAAGAACATATTTTGATGCTGCATTATATGATGAAGATTCGGATACTCTATTTTTCTTAGATAATGACAAAGATATTCATTCTATAGAACATCCATCTTTGGACGAAAACTTAAATCAAAAAAATTATAGAGATTCTTCAGAAACTATGACAAGAATTGGAAATGATGAATATGCTCCTCACTTAACCATAGATAAAAAACGAAAGTTATATATTGATGGAGTAATATATTCTAAGGGATATTATGATTATGAATGTTATGAAATAAACGATTATAAAGTTAGTTTAATAAATGAGGATTATCATATTAATGTTTATGATGGAAATAAAAGACAATTCTTATACTATACAATTCCAGAAAAGGAAAAAGTAGAATCAATCACATATCATCCAAACGGCGACTGGTATTTTCTGACTATAAACTGGACAACAAATATGCATACTCTGTGGCGAATCGAAAATACCTGGGATCCAGAATGGCGTGAACAGTGGTATAAAGAGCATCCATCAGCAAATAAGTAAAAAAACTATACCCCCTTTTTAAAAGTTTTAAAATCTGTTAACATTTAAAACATGAAAAGGGAAGTGACAATACAGGAAGCTCTCACAGAACTTGCTGCTGCAAAGATTGAAATAGAATCAATGCAGCAGCAGCTTGTTTTAAAGGACAAGTTGCTTTCCTCAAAAGAAGAAAAAATTAATCTGCAGTTATTTACGATTAATCAGCAGAAAGAAGAGCTGAAACAAAAAGATGAAGAAATAAAGAACCTCAAATCTGACAATAATTCAAAAGATTTAAAAATTCTCGGGCTTGAAGAACGACTGAGAACTCAAATATCATACCGTTTCGGATGTCATTCTGAAAAATCCTTTGAACAGTGGCTGCCATTATTTGATGAACTTGATGATTTCCCTGAAAATGAACTTCTCACAAATGAAGAACTCGAAGAATTAAAAGAAGAAAATATACTCGTAAAAGCATATAAAAGACGCAAATGCGGCCGTAAAAAGCTGGATGCCAACCTTGAAAGGGTAAAGATCTATCACGATATTCCAGAAACTGAAAAAATCTGTGGCTGCGGAGCAAAACTTGTAAAAATAGGTGATAAAAAAACAGAACGATACAACATCATTCCCGAAAAGCTTTATATTGAAGAACATATCTATCCGGTCTATGCCTGCAGAAAATGTGAGGGGAGTGGAGACGAAGAACATCCTGTATTCCGTCAGGCTCCTGCTGCAAAAAATATCATTCCAAAATCAATAGCAACACCAGGCCTTCTGAGTTACATTTTTACCAACAAATACTGCAATCACATGCCGTATTACAGGCAGTCAGAGAATTTTGAAAGAAAAGGATTTGACCTTTCCCGGGCAACGATGGATAAATGGCAGCTTGAGGTTTATAAAAAGTTAAAACCTCTGGAAAGTGTGCTTATGAAGCATATCAAAACCGGCAGAGTCTTAAACATGGATGAAACCACATGCCGGATTTTGAATTACGAAAACGGAAACAAGGAACGCAAGAAATCCTACATCTGGCTTGCTCATGGCGGACCAAAAGACAGGAAACTTGTACTATACAGGTATTTTGAAAGTCGGAGTTCGAAATACATAAAGCCATTTATTAAGGGCTTCAAGGGCTGGCTTCAGACAGATGAATATGGCGGTTATGAATCAGCCTTAAAAGAATATAATCTACTCCATCCAAAAGCTAAGATTATTCATGTAGCCTGCGCTGCCCATATACGCCGCAAGTTCTATGATGCATTACTCAACGGGAAATCAAAAGGTGCAGCAAAAGCTATAAAATATATCCAGCAGATGTATTATGCAGAAAACCGTCTGAGAGAGAATAACCTTCCTGATGCAGAGTTTCTTGCCAAACGCCGGGAAATCATTAAGCCGATTATGGATGAGTTCTATAACTGGATGATTGAAACCAGACATACAGTCCCGGAATCTTTTAAGTTCGGGCAGGCACTTAAATATGCAATAACAGCATGGCCTCAACTGATGAATTATCTTGATTGTCCTGAGATTTATTTAGACAATTCAATCAGCGAACGGTCAATAAGACCGTATGTTTTATCCAGAAAAAACTTCTTATTTTCAGCTTCAGAAGACGGAGCCAGATCAACATGCCTGTTGTTTTCTTTGATAGAATGTGCTAAAATAAACAATATCAATCCTGAAGAATATCTTTCTTCAATCTTTGAATTAGCCGCAGACACAACCGGCTGGACTGATTCAAACTGGTCAGAACTTCTTCCCTGGAACATTAAATTGATTAAAAGATCAGATGTTTCAGCGGTCTCAATAGCCTGAAAGGGCGGTAAATTGACGCTTACAATAAGATATGCACTCTACTCAAAACAATAATATTTGTAGACAGAATATACATTATAGTAAGTTATAAAAGTGACTTTTTGAAGGATTTTGGTCCCCTGTGGTCCGCCCCCCATTTACGTTACGCTTTTTTAGGATTGTATGTTATAATTATAATTAAGGAAAATCACATGACTCAGATTCAAGAAATTCTTTTCAAATATCAGGATAAACAATACGGAGACTTTTCTGCTAAACTAGTTCCGACCCTTCCACGCGAGGCTTTTATTGGTGTGCGTTCTCCAAGTTATAAAAATATCATACGGGAAATTGCGGCTCTTCCTGGATCTGTAAAAGAAGATTTTCTTGCAGATCTGCCTCATAAATATCACGAAGAAAATTGTCTGCAGATTGCACTGATAAATAAAATCAAAAATTATGATGAATGTATTATGGCACTTGAAAAGTTTCTTCCGTACATAAACAGCTGGGCAATTAGTGATGGTCTTAATCCACCTATTCTCAAAAAGAATCGTCATCAGTTGTTGCCAAAGCTTGAGCAATGGATTCATGATGATGCTACTTATACAAAACGCGTTGGTATGCTTCTTTTGATGAAGTATTTTCTTGATGATGATTATAAGCCTGAGTATCTTGAGCTGCCTGCTTCAATCCGCAGTAATGAATATTACGTAAATATGATGACAGCCTGGTTATTTGCAGAAGCTCTTGTAAAGCAATGGGACACGGCTATTTCATTTATTCAAAATAAAAAGCTGGATACCTGGACGCACAACAAAGCTATTCAGAAAGCCTGCGAAAGTTTTCGTGTATCACCTGAGCATAAGGAATATTTAAAATCGCTTAGAATCAGGTAATTATGCCAGCTGACTTAGTTTTTCGCGTATAAACTCTGATTTTTCCTTTAAGCCGATTTTTCCCAGTTTGATGAAAAGAACGTTCGGTAGTTTTTGATTAAGTCGTACAGAGTTTGGATTATCCCTGATAAGCTTGAGAATCTTATCAACCGAGATATTTGAAACCTGCTGGAACTCAACAGCAACTTCTCCCTGGCGCTCTTTGATTGATTTTATGCTGAGTTTGCGGCAGATTATGCGGATTTCGGCAAGTGCCAGTAAGCTTGAAACTTCGTCTGGAATCGGACCAAAGCGGTCTGCGAGTTCTCCAAGGACTGCGTCGAATTCTGCTTCATCTGTAACGGCTGCAATCTTTTTGTAGATTTCCATTTTGATCTGTGGATTGATGATATAGGTATCTGGAATAAAGCCTGTGTATTCCATTTCCATAAGAACTTCGGTCTGTTCCTTGTAGTCCTTCTGAAGCGCAAGGCGGTTTACGGCTTCGTTCAAAAGACGAACGTACATATCAAAACCGACAGAGTATACGTCGCCGCTCTGGTCACGGCCTAAGAGATTTCCGGCCCCGCGGATTTCCATATCTTTCATCGCAATTTTAAAGCCGCTTCCAAGCTCGGTAAAGTCGCTGATAACCTGCAAACGTTTCATTGCGACCTCGGAAAGTGCTTTGTTTTCCGGGTACAGAAGATATGCGTAAGCCTGGCGGTCACTACGACCAACACGGCCGCGCAGCTGGTAAAGCTGTGAAACACCGTACATGTCGGCACGGTCAATAATGATTGTATTTACGTTTGGAATATCAATTCCGTTTTCAATGATTGTAGTAGCAATAAGAACATGGAAGCCTCCCATCTTAAAGCGATGGAAAATATCATCAAGCTCCTGACTGGTCATCTGTCCATGTGCTATATCAACAAGACACTCGGGAACTATGCGCTCAATTCTTTGACGAACTTCCAGCAAGGATTCAACACGATTATGCAAAAAGAAAACCTGCCCGCCACGATCTATTTCCTGTCTTATTGCAGCAGCAACCCTGTCATCACTGAATTCATCTATTACAGTTTCTATGGCCTGTCGGTTTTGTGGTGGTGTTGTTAAAAGACTCATGTCGCGTATTTTTAAAAGACTCATATGCAAAGTTCTTGGAATTGGTGTTGCGGACATTGTAAGACAGTCAACGTTGTTTTTCATTTCCTTAAGACGTTCCTTGTCCTTTACTCCAAAGCGCTGTTCTTCATCAATTATCATAAGGCCAAGAGATTTAAAGCTTACATCTTTTTGAATAATTCTATGGGTTCCAACTAATATATCAAGCTGTCCTTCGGTAAGAGCTTTTAAGATTTTTTTCTGTTCTGCAGCAGGAACAAATCGGGAAAGTCTTGCAATTTTTACCGGGAAATTCTTAAAGCGTTCCAAAAGGGTTTCGTAATGCTGTTCTGCAAGAATTGTAGTTGGAGCTAAGAATGCAACCTGTTTACCACCCATTACAGCCTTAAAGGCTGCACGCATGGCAATTTCAGTTTTTCCGTATCCTACGTCACCGCAGACAAGGCGGTCCATTGGAACAGGACGTTCCATATCAGCTTTGATTTCTTCAGTAACTGTAATCTGATCCGGTGTATCTTCATAAGGGAATGCGGCTTCAAAGGCAGCCTGCCATTCAGTTTCCTTAGGGAATGCAAAGCCCACAGAAGCCTGTCGGCGTGAGTACAAATCAATGAGCTTCTGGGCAATGTCTTCTACGGCCTGCTTTACCTTGTTCTTTCGGCTTTCCCACGATTTACTTCCAATGCGGTCCAGGCGCGGTTTATCGCCTTCGTTACCGATATAGCGCTGAACGAGGTTTACCTGCTCAATCGGAACAAATGCAAACTCGTTATCTGCATATTCAAGCTTGATGTAATCGCGCTCGTTTCCCATTGCTTTAACGCGTTCAATTCCGTGGAAAAGACCAATTCCCCAGTTTACGTGAACAATATAATCACCTGGATTAAGCTCTACGAAAGTATCAATTGCTTTAGATTTAGCTTTATTTACAGACTTTGGAACATACTGTCGGCGTCCAAAAATCTCATTTTCCTGAACAACAAGAAGTTTTGCATCTGGTAGACGGAATCCTGCAGATATTGCTTTTGGAATTAAAACAACCGGATGAACAGCTCCATCATCCTGAATATCAACAAAATCCTTGAAAATTTCGTGAATTCGAAGCTGCTGGTTCTCATTATCAGTAAAAATGAAGATATTCCAGCCTGCATTTTGAAGCTCTGTGAGCTCCTCTTTCATAAAGTTGATATTTCCAAAGAAACTACGTGCCGGTTCTGCAGAAATCTGGTGTTTTTCGGCAGATTCTGTCTCCTCTGCCTTTTGTAATGTTCTAAAAAGTATACACTTTGAGATGTTTTCTAGGAGTTTGCCGTAATCAGAAAGCACCATATCAGGTGGTAAAACCGGATATTCCTCTCTTGAAGTGCGGTAAAGCTTGTTATACTCGCGGTTTATTGTAAGACGTGCGTTTTCCTGCTTGTCATAATTAAAGAAAAGTACGAAGGTATTTTCATCAATATAGTCTAAAAGAGTATGAGTTTTGTCACTTACAAGCTGATAAAGGAACTCTTCTCCCTCTGCTTCACCACTTACGCTAAGGCCTGTAAGAAGGTTTTTGAGATATTCCTGGGCTGTTTCTGTAAGCGGAAGATGTACGGAAAAATCACTTGGAGCACCTACGCCGGCACCAGCTGCAAATTCTGATGTTCCAGCCCCATCCTCTTTGATGGCTGTTGCCTGGTATTCATCCATGCGCTCTCGGGCCTTTTCAATAAGTTCAGGAGTCCACAGTACTTCCTTTGTCGGATAAATCAAAAGATCTTTTTTTGAACCTACTGTAGCCTGTGTATCTGCTTCAAACTCTTTGAATGATTCAATTTCATCAAAATCAAAAATTACACGGCTGGCATGTTCATCACACGGAAGGAAGATATCAAGAACTTCACCGCGTAAACTGAACTCTCCGCGAACATTTACCTTTGGAACGCGGGTATAGCCCATTGCAGCAAGCTTCTGTGCAATATTTGTTGTATCAAGCTTATCACCTTTGTTCAGCTTAAAAGAAAGTTTTTGAAGGTATTCTGGAGATGGTAGCGGCGACATAAAGGCTCGCTGGGTAAAAATGAAGATGCGTGGAGTTTCGTGGAACTGAATTGATGATTTTTTAGAAAGCAGTTTTGAAAGAACTCCGGCACGTTTTCCAAAAGTAACTGAACCGCGTGCTGCAGGACGGTATGGAACTGTTCCCCAGTCAGGGAAAATATGAACTTCTGCTTCTTCATAAATGGCAGCAAAGTCACCGGCTATATCGCGGGCATCGGCTTCTGTAGGAACAACGATAATCAGATCAGATGAAAATACTTTATACGAAGGTGAGCTTTTGCTTGAGGCTGAATACTGAGCAGCCTGTAATGCTTTTACATGATTTGAACGGCAAACTTCTGCTGTAAAGAGACTGAAAAGGCTTCCGTGCAAACCTTCAATATTGAGTGGAAAAGAAGTGTTTTCATCAAAAAAAGCCTGTGCTGTGTTGCGGATTTCGCTCTGATTATGCAATATTTCGTCTATAGAAGTTAATGATTTCATTTTTATTTACCGATGATTATATAGTAAAAGAAAAACTTTCTTTTAAGGGGTAAGATAAAAACTGTCGAAATGTCGCCAGTTTTTATCTTTCAAAGTTTGCGTTGCAAACTTTATATATATTGCACATTCTCACTTTGTTACGAATGTGCTTAAAAAGACAATTCGGAAATTGAAATTTCCTCATTGTCTTTTTAGTGGAGTAATACGTTGAAAATTCGTAAACTGTTTTCTATTATATCAGTTCTTTTTGTTATTGGACAAGTAGCACTTTTTGCCGAAGATGAGCGTACTGTACAAGATTATTCTAATGCTGCTGTTTCAATCAAATATTATAACCGCTCTGTTTATTACCCGGGAAATGCTGATGAAGCTCCAATATTTGTGCATATCACAATCAAAAATAACGGTTCTGAAACTCTGCGTTTTAAGCTGGCAGATGACCGTTCATTCAGTATGGATTTCAACGCTTATACTGTAAAGAACAGCCGCCTTGAGCAGACTGAAAATATTATTGAAAAGCGTACAACAAATCAGACTGTTTACTTCCGTGAACTTGCCCTTGAACAGGGAGAAGAATACTCTTTCGTTGAAAATGTAAAGAACTTCATTAAGGTTGAAGAACCTTCTGTTTATTATCTTGAGCTTTTCTTCTATCCGGAACTTTATAAATCAAAATATCTTACTTTGAAATCAAACAGACTTACTCTTGAAGTTCGCCCTTCTCCATCTGCTGCTTCTTCAAACTTTGTAGCAGTAAAGAATGAATCAGTTGAACTTCTTAAGCCTGAAAACATTTCTCCTGATAAGGTTGTTGAACAGACAATTATTGCACGTCAGAAATCACTCTGGGATCAGTACTTCCTGTACATGGATGTTGAATCTTTGATTCAGAGAAATCCTTCCCTCAAGAAAAAGTATATAACAGTTTCTGCTGAAGAGCGCTCTAGAATGATTCAGGCATTTAAGGGTGATTTGATGCAGGCTCGTATTGAAAATGATATCGTTGCAGTTCCAGAAAGTTTCCAGATTGAAAAAACAACTTATTCTCCAACAGAAGGAAGCGTAACTGTAATTGAATGGTTTAAGTACCCTAATTTCAGTGAAAAGAAACGTTATACATATAAAGTAAAACAGCATGAAGGAATCTGGAAGATTTATGATTATACTGTTGTAAATCTTGGTACAGAATAATGAAAGCACTTGTTATTTCAGACAGAGAAGAAATAATCAATCATGTAACACCTCTCCTTAAGGAAAAAGGCTTTGATTTAATCCATTACAGATGGATTATCAAAGCTCTTGATAATATTGAAGAGATTCAGCCCGATGTAATTGTACTTAGTGCAATGGAGTATCCTCGTCATTGGAAAACTCTTGCCGGTTTTGTTCAGAGTGGAATTGGTGGAAATGATGTAAAGTTATATCTTTATGATAAAGAACCTCTTTCTGCTGAAGATGCAAAAAAAGCATATGATTTGGGAATTCGTTCATTTGAAGAAAACTTTAATCAGAATGAAAAGACTCCTGCTGCTTTTGTTAATGTTGAAGTTGCATTAAATGAAAGTCTCAGTCGATTTAAGTTTTATAATGCAAAATATTATCCGGAAACAAACTGTATTTTGTTCAACACTGCTCCGGAAAATGTTGAAAATAAATTTATAAAATATATAAGCATGTATGATGGAAATAAGGTTTCATCGTTTAGTGGTGAATTAAAAATGAATGACGATGATAATTTCTGTATTTATGTAAAAGACTATTATGAAAAAGAGATCTAAATCAAAAGAAGCCAAGTTTTTCTGCGAAAGCTGCGGCTCAGAAGTTCCAAGAAACTCAAAAACCTGCCCTACCTGTGGAAAGTTTTTTGCCTCGGTAAGATGTCCTCAGTGCGGAAGAATCGGCAGTAATGAAGATTTCAAAAACGGTTGTCCAACCTGCGGATATGCTGTAAATCCGGAATCTGATATGGCACGTGGAAATTATAATTATTCAGGTGCTGGGTTAAATGGCAGAAACAAAGGAAAAAACAGATATGGTGTAAACGGTCTCTTAGGTCTTTCCAGAAGAAATAATGCCTCAAGAGGCGGATATGTTGAATCAGGATTGCCAGTATGGGTTTATATTGTGTGTCTGTTGATTCTTGCAGCTCTGTGTGTTGGCTTATACAGCTGTTTGTAATCTTGACTAAAAAGCCCGATTTCGTTAATATTTAATAACATTTTTAGCCCGGGTGGCGGAATTGGTAGACGCGCTTGGTTCAGGTCCAAGTGTCCTTACGGTCATAGGAGTTCAAGTCTCCTCTCGGGTACTCAAAAGAGATTTTAGTTGCAGAAAACAAAAGTTTTTCTGCATTTTTTTTGTCCGAATTATAAAGTAAGTCCCCGATAACAGGAAGTCCTGCCCATGCTAAATGACAGCGCACCTGATGTCTATACCCTTCTGTAATTCGGCACTCAACTGTAGCTGTGCCGGCTTTTTTATCAAGTCTGTTTATTGTAATTTGAGTTGTATAAAGCTTTTGTTTACCAAGCTTTGAAAGGGCTGCTTTACCTGATTTTTCTGTTACAGGGCGAACCTCTTTTCTGCCTTCCCCAAAGGGACGGAAATATGAAGATACTGTAAAGCTGGCATTTTCTGTGGCTTCCTCAATTGATACTTCTACGGGCGGAAAGCCTCCGAGCAGCTTTGAATTATCCGGGCTTATATTACATTCTGCCTGATAATATTTTATAAAGCGCCCTTCCCTTTGTTCTTCGCATAAAAAGTCGTAGCATTCCTGTGTTGCAGCTATTACCATAAGCCCGTCGGTTGCGGTATCCAGACGGTGAAGAAGTCCGTATTCAATTTCTTTTTTACCGTGAACATTACGGAGCTCCGGGAATAATTGAACTGCCTGAGAAAGTGCGTTGTCAAAATCAGCCTGTGAAAGTGGTGCCGAAGCAAGATCTTTTGGCTTGTAAATAACGAGAAAAGGTTTATCGGCTGTTGGCGAATGAATGGTTTCAATATTCATTTTTTGGGAATTTAGCACGAAGCTTTTTTTCGATTTTCTGGAAACGGCCTGGAACCCGGGTGCGGAAGGTTGTGTAATCGTTTGCTCCAGGGAGCTTTATTTTCAACTGGACGGAATGAAGCATGAGTGTTGCATCTGGAAAATTTGAATCTGGTTTGTTGTAAATAACATCTCCCAGAATCGGGCAGCCAAGATACTTCATATGAACACGTATCTGGTGAGTACGGCCGGTCTTGAGGCGAACTCTTATAAGCGAATAATTTTCGTAGCTTGCAATGCAGTGATAAAGTGTTCTTGCAAATTTTCCATCATCTGTGTCGGTAACTGCCTTAAAGCGATGGCGGTTTTTTGGATCGCGGATAATCTGAGTTCTTATATCACCTGTGCGCTGCTTTGGTTTTCCGCAGCAGATACAGATATATTCCTTTTGAAGTGATTTGTCTTTAAACTGCTTTTGTAAAAACTCTTCGGCATCGCGGTTCTTTGCAGTTATGATGATTCCCGAGGTTTCCTTATCCAGACGGTGAACAATACCCGGACGGCGTCGCTCTAAAATTTCTGCAGCACTTCCCTCTTTAAGCTGTTCTACAGACTGACGGCCCCAGTGATATAAAAGCGCGTTTACAAGTGTACCTGTCCAGTTACCGCAGGCAGGATGTGTTACCATTCCCTGAGCCTTGTTTACAACAGTAACGTTATCATCTTCGTAAATAATCTCGAGTGGAATATTTTCCGGATCAATATTATCGGGAATATTGTCTTCCCATTGAATATCAATCTGATCGCCTGCTTTTACCTTTTGAGAAAGCTTTACTCTTTTTCCATTTACAAGAATTTCATTTACACCGCTTTTAAGTTTTGAGCGGTTCATTCCGTTTGGAAGTGATGCAATAAATTTATCAAGTCTCTGCTGGTCAGGAAAATCTGCAGGTACCTTAGCACTAAAAAAAGGCATTACTCTTCAATCTCCTGAACTTCAGTTTCTAGGGATTCTGTTTCATTTTTTCCAGGTAAAGGTAATTCTACTGCATCAGGATCTTCAGAAATAGGAATTACTGCAATATCATCATAATTAATTTGAGTCTTTTTTCTTTTTGGAGAACGTTTAATAAGCTGAACAATCAGGTCTGTCAAACCTATTCCTACACTTATTCCAATTGATGTTAAAATGATTCCGGTCTGTTCCTCTTGAGTAAATGAAGAACTTGAAAAAATATCCGGCTGATATGCTGAATCAAATCCATGAGCGGCATATCTATAGGTTGAATAAGCAAGGGTTGCATCCAGTGTAACAAAAGGAAGGGATCCAAGAGTAATGATTTCAAAACGTCTCAGGTCTTTCAGAGTCTGAGGAAACTCATCTTTGTCATAATCTTTTGGAGTTGTATCCTCTGCAAAGACAGGAAGAGCAGTATTCAGTAAAAGAGTGAAAATCAATATTTTAGAAATCAGCTTTTTTTTCATTATTTTGAATAATCTCTTTCTCCAAAAATTGCAGTACCAACACGAACCAGAGTAGATCCTTCTTCAATTGCAATTTCAAAATCTCCAGACATGCCCATGGAAAGCTCAGTAAGGTTTAGTTCTTTATATTGATCACGAAGCTTAAATGAAAGTTCTCTGAGCGATATAAAGGATTTACGGATAAGTATTTCATCATCAGTAAATGGAGCCATGGTCATAAAGCCAGCTGGAACAATGTGAGGAAACTCACCTTTTACACAGGCTTCAATAGACTGACATAAATCGCTTTCAGATTCATAACCGGATTTAGATTCTTCTCCTGTATGAACCTCAAAAAGAATATTAATATTCTTATTTATTTTTGAACATTGTTTTTCAATTTCTTGCAGCAACTCTATACGATCTACAGATTGAATACAGGATGCAAACTCAACTGCTTTCTTTACTTTGTTGGTCTGTAGCTGACCAATCATATGTACATTTACATCTGGATGCAAAGAAAGAAACTGAGGAAATTTTTCTGAAGCTTCCTGAACACGGTTCTCACCGAATAATAACTGACCTGCGGCAAAAGCTTCTTCAACAGACTCCAGAGGATGAAACTTACTAACGGCCATTAGTTTTACAGAACCTTCTGACCTGCCGGATTTTTTTTCTGCCAGAGTAATTTTATTTCTGATGATTTCGAGATTCTCTTTTATGCTCACATTACTGCTCATTTTGAATCCTCAATTACATCAGAAAGTTTTAACAATTCTGGAAGAGTAAGAACCTCTGCCCTTTTCATAATATCAATTCCAGCCTTTTCAAGACAGCTGACTGCAAGGTCGTTATTCTTCAAATACTGTGAAA
>JAEEGK010022592.1_pt1 | contig 13198 bp, 4 predicted proteins | sample 8958771 | NCBI WGS metagenome assembly JAEEGK01 (sample SAMN16246547, study PRJNA631951) | gut metagenome | biome: gut microbiome; feature: rumen; material: SC-attached | host: Bos | place: Iran: Karaj | collected 2018-10 | reverse complement strand
TTATTATTATTATTATTATTATTATTATTATCAATCGACATAAAATAAATTAATTTTATGATTTCAATTTCAAAATTTAATAATTTTAATCTAATATTATTATTATTTTCTTTATTTTCATCGTAGAGAATAAAATTTTCTTTAATATTTTCAATTAAAAATTTGTATCCATCTTTTTTAATAAAATTTATTATCCATTTTGAATTATTATCATTATCATTCGAATAATTTTCAATAAAATGAATAACAAAAATAATTTGATAAGTAAATTTATACAAATTTTTCGTATCAAAAATTTTATTAAAATCAACAAAATCTTCATTAAAATTAATATTAACAATATTATTTTTAATTTCATCATTTGTGCTTAAATTCAAAACAAAATCAAAAATTTTATTATTTTCTTCCTCATTTTCAATCAAAACTTCATTAAACAAACTTTCAATAAATTCATTATTATTTCCCAACAAATTTCTATAATTTTTACAATCAACACGATCATTTAAATAAAAAGGTTCTTTAAACGTTTTTAAATCATTTCTATAATTCATCGCATGTAAATTTTCATACACTAATTTTGGTTTATTAATAGAACTTTCAACATAAAATTGAATAAAATCATTTCTTTCAATAAAACCATCATTATTAAAATCTTTCGATTTAAATAAACTTTTTACTCTTTCATCTTCAGCTGAAATATTTTCATAACTATTCGTAACATCTTTAACGAAATAAGCGCATGTTTGAGGCGTCATTTGATTATTAATAGAATACAAATCGAACCAATCATTAAAAATTTTTAGTAATTCTGGAATGATTTGATTATTGTTTGTTAAATTAATTTGCGGAATTGAATTTTGTAAATTATTCATTGAAAGTCGAAGATTAATGTTTTTTTTATTTGGAAAAAGTTGATTTAATAAAGTGCCATTTTCATTTTGAATTTCAATGAAAGTTTTTTTTTTGTTGTTGTCTTCTGATTCATATTCGAAATTGATGAAATCGTAATGAAATTGAATTAATTTTGTGATTTTTTGTTTTAATGTGAGTAAATTTTGATTGTTGTCTAATTCTAATTGAATGTTGTTTAATTTTGTGAAATTTCCTAAATTAATTTGTGTTAATTTGAATGTGATTTTATTTCCTTTGATTAAATTTAAATGTGATTTGATTTCGTTTGAAAATTTTTCGTTTTCTTTTAATAAAATGTTTAAAATTGAAAAAGTTTTTAAAATTTTATTTTTTCTTTTGAGATTGTTTTTTATTTGATTTAAACATAAATTTAATAAATCATCGTTATTATAAATTTTATTTAAAAATTCAATTCCGTTTTTTAATAAAATTTCGTTGTTGAAAATTATTTGTTTAAGAATTTCAATTCCGTGCAAATCGTTTGTTTTATTTTTGTTTTTAATTTCGAAATTTTCGCCGTTTTTTTCTATTAAATTGTTATTTAAATTAATGTATAAAAATATTTTAATAAAAATTTCGAAACTTTTAATAGAAAAATTTTTAATTTTTTTAGCTGAATTTGTATCAAAATATTCAAATAATTTTTGTTCATTAATTTCGAAATTATTATTATTATTATTTTTTTTTGTTATTAATTCATCAATGAAAGAATAAAAAAAATTTTCTTCAAAATCGTTTTCTAATTTTTTTTTTAATATTAAATTATTGTATAATAAATCTAAATATTCTTCATTTTTTGTCCATAAATTTTTTTCTATTAAAAATAATAAAAATTCAATGTGATTTTGAAGTTTTATTTTAAATTCATTTTCTTTGTTTTTTTCAATGTTTTTTTCGTATAATTTTTTAAAACTTTCTTTAAAAATATTTACTAATTTATTATTTTCTATTAAAATATTTTTAATTTCATCATTTAAATCATTTTCAAAAAAGAATTTTTTTAATATTAAAAATCCAATTTCTTCATTTTCATTTTCAATGTAATTTAAACTATCGAAAATAATTTGTTTTTTAAATTCGGGTTTTTTTTTTAAAAATTTAAATAAATATTCAATTATTATTAATTTCATTGAATTATCATTAAATTTATTCAAAAATTTCAAAGAATTTTTTAAATTTTCAAAACATTTTTCTTCATTTGAAATTTTCGAAATTAAATTAAAATACAATTCAATAATTTCATTATTTAAATTTTTATTTTCTTTCTCTAAATTAAAATAATTCAACAAAGTTTCAATAATTTTTTCATTTATTTTATTATTTTTATCATTCACAATTTCTAATAAAATTTTTATTATACAATTTTTTTGATCTAAATCACCAACATTAGTCGCATTCATTATTAAATTTAATTCATTTTCATCTAATTCATCATTAATTAATAATAATTCAACAATTTCTTTTGATTTACTTACTAATTGAATGTGACTTTTTTCGCCATAAATTTCTTCGATTATTTTATTTTCTTTTAAAATTTTAATTAATTTTTTTACATTTTCATTTTTCGTTTTTTTACTTTTTATTAAATCAGTTAAATAAATTATTGAACTTGTTCTTTTATCTAAAAAATCCGTTTTCAAAAGTTTTATTGAAAATTCTGTTTCAATTTCGGAATTTTTTTCATTGTTCATTTCATTTGAATATTTTAATATTTCATTCAATTGAATTGTTGTTTCTTTTGTTAAATAACGAAGTTCATTATTAGATAAATTTTTAATATAATTTATTAATTTCGCAGAAAATTTTTTATACAAAGGTTTATAAAAAAAATTTTTATAATTCGTAAATATTTTAAATATCAACGAAATAATTTCATTTCTAATTGTTTGTTGTTCTTTAGATAAATTTTTATTTTCATTATTATTAATATAATTAATCATATTATCAAAACCATGAATGTTTCCGAAATAATTAAGAACACTATTAAAATAATAAGCGTAATATAAACTTCTTGCTACTGTTATTACATCATTTCCATTAACATCTTTTTCAGAAATAATATCATCAATATCATTTTCAATTAGTTCATCTTCGAAATTTTCTATTATTTCCGTTGTTAATCTCGAACCTTTTTTAAATAATCTTTGACTATAAAAAGGAATAATTTCACTGTAATTATCACCATTTCCTAAATAATCATTTCCATTTTCGTCTTTTTGAATATTTTCTTCGGGCCAAAATTTTTTATAATCATTTAAATTTTCGTTTAATTCATTTATTTTATTTATATAAACTCTAAATGCAATGTTGTATTTTAATTCACCTTTTTGTTCTATTATTCTTTTCATTATTGTTGCAGGATAAATTTTTCTTCTTTCAAAACAATCAACAATTTCGCCTTCTTTTAAATTTTCTTTCCATTCTAAATTTGATGTTTTTGATTTGTATTTTGAATATTCAAAACTATTGAATAAAAATGAATATTCTTCTCCTTCAAAAACACAAATTATTTTTTTTTCGATTGAATTTATTTCTTTTATTTTCGCTGATACCCAAATTTTATTATTAAATCTTTCTTTCGTTTTGATTTGAATATCTAAAAAATCGTCTATTTTTAAATCGTTAATGTTTATTAAATTAGCAGAAGTTTTTTTTATTAAATAAAGACAATTAAATTCATCTGATGACATTAATTTTTTGCTTTGAGGGTCTTTTTCTTTTTGATTTTGAGAAATCGCATAGAAATTTTTTCTCAAATCGAAAATTTCAGTAAAATTTGATAATAAAGGAATTAATTTAATTGAATTTTCATCGTTTGATGTTAATATGAAATTATTTAATATTTTTATGTAATCTTTTAATATTTCAAACGCAATGTCTTCGCCATTTGTTCCATAAACAATGTTTTGTCTTAAGATGTTTGTTATTACTTCTTTACTGAATTTATTTAAAAAAAAATTGAAATTTTCTTTGTTATTTTCGAATATTTTTTTTTCGATTTCGTCGATTGATTTGCAATTTAAAATTGATTCTAAAAAATTGTGAATTTCTATTAATGATTTGACCATGTCTAAATCTTTTATCCAAGAATTATAAACATCGTGACTTAAACGTTCTAATTTTATTGAAAGTGCTTCTTCTTCTTCTTTGTTTTGAATGTTTGATTCATTATTTATATTATTAGTTATATTTTTATTATTATAGTTATTTAAATTTGTTTGGTTTTGAGTTGGTTCATATTCATTTTGAAGTTCTGATGGATGATTTTCATTATTTTTTGAGTCATTATTATTTTGAGTATTATTTTCGGACATATTAAAAAGATTATAATAAATTTTATTAATTTTAATATTAATTAATTAATATTTAATTTTATATTTAAATAGATTAAAATATATAAAAATACTTTTTAAAAATTGATAAATTTTATTATTTATTATTAAATAAAATTTTTGAAAATATTTTTAATATGAATAAATTATAATTATTATTAATTTATTTATCTATTTAAATTTAATAAATATAAATAAAAATATGAATGTTGCAAAAGAAATGAAAAATAATTTTTCGATAAAATTAAAATAATTAAAATTTTTTTGTTTTTAATGATATGAAATAAAAAATAATATTTTTTCAAATGAAAAACTCTTTTAGTATTCAAAAAAAATAAAAATTTATAAAAATATTCTTAATATTTAAATTTTTTACTGTTCAGGATGAATGTAAAAATGATTAATATTTTTAAAATAAATAAATTAATTATATATAATTAATTAATTATTATTTAATAATTATAAATTATTAAATAAAATAAATTTTAATTTATATTAATTTTTTAATTTATTAAAAATTAAAAAAATTGGTTTATTTTAAATAATTAATTTTTATTATAAAAAGGAAAAAATTATTTTTAAATTAAAAATTTGAAATGAGAGATGCAACTTCAAACATACAAGCAAAAAAAAAACAAACATTAATCACAAATTTATTTCAACAGCCATTTTCAGAAGGAGAATTGATGAACATTTTTTTACCTAAAGAAATCGAATTGTGCAAAAGCTGTTCAAAATTACCAGTCAATTTTAAACTAAAGCTACAAAATTTTGAAAGTTACCATCGGGAATTTTTATGATGTAAAAAAAAAAAAAAATGAAAAAAAAAAAATCATAGTAATAATAATAATAATAATAATAATAATAATGATAATAATAATAATAATAATTTAAATGATAATAACAATGATAATATTAATAATGATGTTGATGAAAGAAATTTTGAAAATGATAATAATATTAATAATGAACTTAATAATAATAATGATAATAATAAAATGGATATTGATGAAGGTAACGATAACAACAACAAAATAATTAATATAAATAAAAAAAATAAAAATAAAAATAAAAATAATAATAAAAATAGCTATAACAATAATAATGATAATAATAATAATAATAATAATAATAATAATAATAATAATAATAATAATAATAATAATAATAATAATAATAATAATAATAATAATAATAATAATAATAATAATAATTATGTTAGTTTATCAATGTTTTACAATTTTCAAACTGATATTAATAATAGGATTACAAATATTGATAATAATTATACAGGAATTAATAACAGACTTTCAGCTCTAGAAAAAAATTTTAATAATTTTATGGAACTCACAAATGCCAATTTTGAAGAGTTAAAAAAAATGAATTTTAATCAAAATAAATGATTTTGGGTTTTTTAAATTTATTATTTTTTTTTATTTATTGTTATTTGTAAATCAAATTACCATTTGTATATATTTTTTAATATTATTTAATATTTTATTATTATTTATTTAAGTTATTATATTCAAATTAATAATTAAAATTTTCTTTATTTTAAATTATAATTAAATTTATATTTTTAATTATTAATTATAATTATATTAATTATAAATATTAATAAAATATTTTTATTAAAAATTTATTGTAAAATAAACAAATTAAAATATAAATTTTAATTATTACTATCATCATTATCTTCACTTGAAGGAATTTCACCAGGACTTAAATATCCTTTTTCTTTACTATTATTTTTATTATTATTATTATTACTTTCAGTATAACTACTTTCTTCTTTTTCATTTATTGTTCTATTAATATTATTTTTTAAATATTTCATACTATTTTCAATTTGTTTACTTTTATTAATAATATTATTTATATTATTATCTTTATTTAATTTTAATGAATTATAAATATTATTATTATAATTTTTATTAATTTCATTAATAAAATTATTCTTAAAAATTTGATATTCTTTTGATTCATATAATTGTAACATTTTTAATCTATTATTATTATTAATATCAATAATTTCATTATTATCATTAATAAAACTATTTGAAAAACTTTCATTATTATTATTTTCTTCAATATTACTAATGTTATTATACATAATTTGTTCAGGTATATTTTCATTGAAATTTTTAACCATTAATAAATCTAAACCAGTTCTATTTTTTTCTAATATTTTATCATTAGCTTTAATATTTAAACTATCATCTAAAATTTGTCCTCTTGAAAGACTGTTATCACTTTCATCAAAAGTAGTTTTTTTATTAATTTTTTTATTAATACTTATATTTATATTTAAATTATCAAATATTTCTTTTTTATTTAAATCATTACTCATATAAGAAGAAGATTTACTAATATCATATTCACTTAAATTAATTTTATGTGGCATTTGAATTAATTTATCTAAATCATCAATAGATAATTTTTGATCATTATTAAAAATATTATTATCATCTTCTTTAACTCTATTATCTAATTTTAATTTAATTCTTTGAGAACGATTTGTCTGTGAAGTATTATTTAAATTTTGACTATTATTCATATTATCATTAATATTAATTTTAATTCCTAAATCTGATTTTATTTGATTATAAATAGCATCAGCAATTTGATCATTTAAATCATTATTAAAAGGCATATAATTAATATTATTATTATTATTATTTAAACCTCTTAAAATCGCTTCTTCTAAATCACTAAATTTTTTAATTAATAAATTAATTAAATCTTCATTATTATAACCTTTATTAATTTCTTCCATTTGTTTCTTTTTATATTTATCAGGATTATTAATCATATCAATAATATAATCATAAATATATTTTCTAATAAATTCATTAATTTGATCTTCATTCATTCCATTGTAATAATAATTATGTTCAACAAACGTTTTATATAAATTTTTTTCTTTTGTCGTTGGATAAATTCCTTCTCTAAATTTTCCTTTATTATCATCATCTTTTATTTTAACATATTCATATTCCGGTTTATTAGGAATTCTTTTAAAATCTTGTAATGTTTTTTTACTATTTAATGATCGAGGTTGTTTTGTTATTTTGATATTTTCCTTTGATGGTCCAATATAAATTATTTTTTTTTTAGGATTTGCTAAACGAGATTTTGAAGATGTAATATTTTTACTTAGTTCGTTCATATGTGATTGATATAAAAGCATTTGTTCGTTTGGAGTTAATTTTGATTTTTTATTTGAAGGTTGATTTGAATGGACACTTTTTGTATTATCAATTGATGGATTATATTGCGATTCTCTTTTAAATTTTTCATTAGAAATTTTTGATTTATTTGATGTGTTATTATTATTAATATTATTTATGTATCTTTTATTTTCGTTTGGAGAATAATTTTTTGAATTTTCGAAATTTTTTTTATTATTATTTAAAGTACGTTTTGATTTTTCATTTGATATTTTATTATTATCAAAATCATTATAATAATCATCATTATTAATATTATCAATTTCATTAATATTTTTTTTATTTTTTATTTTATTTTTTTCTTTTTCATTTAAATCATATCGAAAATCTATTTTTTCGCTTGGTTTTACTAATTGCGGTAAATTTTTTTCAAATTTTTCTTTATCAGTTAAATATTTTAACCAAAGTCCATCTGTTTCTAAATTTATATCATTAATATCATTTTTAATATCATTATAATCAATGTAATCTAAATTATTTATTCTAACATCTTCATTAGGAAAATATTTTTTAGTATTTATATTATTATTATTATTATCTGTATTCATTAAATCATTAAAAATTTTTTCTCTTTTTTTTTCATTTATTATTATTTCAAATTTATTATTAAATTCATTTTCAATATTTTCAATTTCATTAAATAAATTTTCTAAATTTTCTTTTATTAAAATAAATTCTTTATTAATGTCTTCATAATGAACATTATCAATATTTTCTTTCATATAAATTAAAGTTTCTTCAATGTTATTTTTATTTTTATTTAAATTATCAGAAATTGTTATTAATTTATCAATATTTTTTTTATTGCTTAAAATATCTTTATTATTATTAATATTTTGAATATTTTTAATTTCATTTTGAATTTGTTCGATACTATCATAAAAAGGAATTAATATTTTTTTTACTTCAACTTCATCGATACTTTCTCTTGTTTCATTTTTATTTTGAAATTCATCATTGTATTTTATTAAATTTTTTACTGAAGTTTTTGTGTTTAATAAAAGAGGATTTTTTGCTAATTCAGACATATTTTGATTAAATGGATTGTTTATATTATTTGTATTTGAAAGAGATGATGATTGTGAATTTATATTTTTATTATCATAAAATTTTTGCTTAATTGATTTTGAATTTGGGTCTAAAATGTTACTCGAAGTTATTATTGTATTATCATACATTTTTTAATTATTTTTTTAAATAATATTTATTTATATATTTAATTTATTATTTTAATATTATTTTGATAGATTAAAATTTTTTTAATAATTTTAAAATTTGATTTTTTTTTTTAATTTAATTAATTTTTTAATTAATATTTTATACAATAAATTTAAACTGGATTTTAATAATAATCTATTTAATTATATTATTAATAAATATTTATTAAAATATAAATCCAAAAAAAAAAAAATGAAATTACATAATATTTTTAATATTATTGATATTTATGGATTTTCTCCTAAATTATTTATTGGAGGATTTTCAAAATATGGAACAATTATTGGAACTATAACAACAATAATAACATATTTATTTTTAACATTTATATTTTTCTACTATTTATTACAATTATTTATGCAAAAGTCATTTGTAACAATAAGTTCAACAAGAACAGCAATTTTAGAGCAAGATGATATAAAAATGAATAAAAATTATTTTTATTTTGCCTTTGCATTAGAAGATAAATATTATAATTTATATGTTAATGAACAAATTTATTATCCAGAAATTTATTTCAAAAGAGGTATAAGAAATGAACAACATCAATTTGATTATAGTAATGCAATTAAATTTGATTTTGATAGATGTAATTCATCATATTTTGGTCAAAATTATGAACAAATTTTAACAAATTATTCTTTAGATAATATGTATTGCATTAAAGATTTAAATCAAGAAATAAACGGAACTTTTTCTGATAATGAATATTCATTTATAGTATTAAAATTATATACATGTAAAAATAATACAGAAAGAAATAATTGTAAAAGTGAATCAGAAATTAGTGATTATTTAGATGGAGCAATATTCACAATTCAATATCAAGATTACATATTTGACCCAAAAAATTATTCTTACCCTTTTAAACCTATAATAGGAGATTTTCTTACAACTGTAAGTCAAAAATATTTTAAAGAATTATATATATATCTTAAAAAATATGTATTTACTTCAGATAATGGATTAATTTTTGAAAATAAAAATGAAACAATTTTAAGTTTATTTGATTATTATAATGATTTAATGAGTTTCCAAAAAAAAGATTTTTTCTTTCAATTAACTTTTAGAATGTCACCTCATGTCAATGAAGTTTCTAGAAGCTATACAAAAGCACAAACTTTAATTAGTTATATAGGAGGATTTATAACTTTTGTTGAAACTATGTTTGCTTCATTAAATGGAGTTTTAAGTAAATTTGTTGTATATGAAAAAATTATAAATAAAGTTTTCTTTTATAAACCGGATAATATAAAATTTAATAAATTTCGAATGAATAAAAATATTAATACGTCTCATTTTAAATTAATTAATAAAGATAATATAAAATTTATTAAAAAATCAATGTTTTTAAATGATTCTATTGTAAAGAAAAAAAATAATAATAATAATAAAAATATTCATTCAAGCGAAATTTCATTAACAGATAATAAAAAACCAATTGATTCTGAAATAAATATTATAAATAATTCAAATAAATATGTAAAAAGTAAATTTTATTATAATATTTATGATAAATTTTCACCTAGAAAAAGTAATAAAACAAATATTTTACCTAATATTTCTTCACCTAAAATAATAGCATTAAATGCTTTTGAAAAGCTTTCAAATAAATATAAATTAAAACTTTCTTATAAAAAAAAAGTTTTTTATCATTGTATAAAAAAAAATAGAAAAGTTTATTATTATAGTAAAGGAATTGGAATAATAAAACAAAAATTAGATATTATTTCAATTATTCATGATTCGTTTTGTCTTGAATTAGTTAAATTATTTTGTTTTGAAGAACAACAAAAAATATTATTAGATTATTGTTTCAAAAATGATTTAATTAATTATCATTATAATAAATATAAATATGAACTTTCTAACTTTGAATCAAATGATAATGTTTCTAAAACTATAAATAAAATATTTTATCAAAATATATCTAATGATAATAATAATGATAATAGTGATAATTTTGATAAAAATAATGAAATCAATCAATATTTGTTTAATTTATATGTATAATATAAATATTAAAATATTAATTGAATATAATTTTAATTTCTTTAATTAAATTTAAATTCATATTAGAATTAAAAAATCTGTTTTTATTATATTTTAGAAATTTTAATATTTGTTGTTGTAAAGTAATAAATAATTAAAATTATTTTTATAAATTTTATTATTATTTTTAAACTTAAAATTAATTTTATTTAAAAATTATTTAATAAAAAATATAAAAAATTTTTTAAATTTCTAAATATTATTATAAATTTAAATAAATGAAATATGTTAATATATTAATTTTTTCCTTTATTTCAATATTTATATCACAAAAATTTTTAAAAAATAAAAAAAAAATAAACATAATTTTGAGAAAATTAATAAAATTAGATTCTAATAATAATTCAATAAAAACATGTAAAAAATCTCCTTCATATTTATTAGATTATTATTATAATTCAGATCAAATGGATTTTAATGAATGGATTAATAAAGATAATGCATATTATTTATTTGAAATGGCAAGAATAAATCAAAAAAAAAAATATGAAACAGATGAACAAGAAATTAGTTTATTGAATAAAAAAAAAAATAAATCTTATAATAAATATATATCAACTAGATTAGGAATTTATTTTATTTTTGTAGGTATTGCAGGATTTGCTTTAATTTATTGGGGTTTATTTTGGTGTTGTTTAAAATACCCAATTTGTTGTTATTATCCAGAAAATGATGAAAATATTTTAAAAAATCTTTATTTAATACTTGTATATGTTTTTTATGGTTTTAATATAATTTTAATAATATTATCATTTATTTATTCTTATAAATATAATAAACGCTTAAATGGAATAAAATGTGCATTAGAAAGAAATTATTATAATATTAAAGAAGGACAAATAAAAAACAATAAATTAAAATGGCCAGGATTAGATAATTTAAATACATATCTAGATCAGATAAGTGATTTTTCAAATATTATTATAAAAGATAAATATTATAATACATTTGGATTAAAATATTATGAAAATATATATATTGATTATAAAATAAATGAACAAATGAAAAATCTTTTAAAAAGTTATGATGAAAAATATAAAGAACTTTTAGATTTTATCAAAAAATCAAAAGTTTCAGATATGACTCCAAAATATTTAAAAGATTATACAAATTCATTAGATAATATAAATAAAGAAATAATTGATAATATTAAAGATATTGTTTCAAAATTTAATGATTTTCAACTTGCTTTAAATAATATAAAAAGAAAAATATATTTAGAAAATAATAATAATAATTTAAATAATGAACAAAATAATTTAAATAATCCGATTGAAAATATAGCATTATTATCAGAATCATTTGAAGAATATAATGAAAAAATTATAAATACATTTTTTAGAATTCATAAATATTTAAAAATATTTGGAGTTATACTTAATTTAATTTTTAATATAATTTATATGATTATAATAAGTGGAACAATAATATTTTTAAGTTTATATATTTTTTGGAAACAAAAAAAATTATTTAGAATTATTTTATTAATATTATGGAACATTTGTATGGCATTTACTATTTATTATTTTTTATTATCAGGTTTTTTAGGTATGGTAAATTTTGGGGCAAAAGATTCAATTGGTTTATTACAAAAAATATTTTCATATGAAAATTTAAATAATGCTAAATTAATTTTTGAAAAAAACAATTTAAAATTTTTTAGTGAATGTATTTATGGAAATGGTGAATTTATAAATTTATTAGATTTAAAAAATAAAAATATTTATAATTATTATGATTTAAGTTATATGAATGCACTTTATAATGCTTATTATAAATTAACTATACAAACTAAAAAAGATGATTTAGATTATGATAAATATTTTGATTCACTTGATATTATATTAACTGATGCTTCAAACCCAAATTATTTAATTTCAAATTTTGATAATATAAAAAATATGCTTGAATCTATAAATGAATACACAAAAAATTATAATGATTATTGGTTTATTGGAGAAGACAATTGTTCAACTGATAATAAACATTGTTGTAAAATAACATCATATAAAGATTATCAAAATTCCAAAATTACTGATTGTAAATTTTCAAAATATGCAAATAATAATGTAATAGAAAAAATAAAAAAAATTTATGAAATTTACGAATCAAATAATAAATTAATAATAAAAATTACTGAAAAGCAAACAAATATTGAAGAAACTTTAAAAAATGATATTTCAGATCAATATTTTATCCCTGAGAGAAAAAATATAATAGATGATTTTTCTAATTACTTTTCTGAACATTTTCAATTAGATGAAACAGATGAAAATTCTATTAATTTATTGTCTTCTATTAATTGTAAATTTATAAAAAATGATCTTAATGCAATATATAAAATTATATTAGATTTTTCTGAGAAAGATAATGCAATGGTATATATTATTTCATTTTTATCTTTTTTTAGTTTATTTTTTGTTAATTTTTTAATTATGACATTAATTAGACATA
>JAEEGK010022589.1_pt1 | contig 13199 bp, 14 predicted proteins | sample 8958771 | NCBI WGS metagenome assembly JAEEGK01 (sample SAMN16246547, study PRJNA631951) | gut metagenome | biome: gut microbiome; feature: rumen; material: SC-attached | host: Bos | place: Iran: Karaj | collected 2018-10 | reverse complement strand
GTAAGTCCCGTTGTAGACTACAACGTTGATAGGCTAGATGTGGAAGATTGGCAACAATTTGAGCTGACTAGTACTAATAGGACGAGGATTTAATCCTAATTTTATAACCCTATTTTGGCATTGTCTTGTTTTTAAAGAACATTATTTGATTTTATTATATTTTATAAAATTTTGAAAATCAGAGTTTTATGGTGACGATTGCTGAGTGGATACACCTCTTCCCTTCCCGAACAGAGTAGTTAAGCACTCATACGCCGACGATAGCTTCGCAAAAATAGGTAGTTGCCAAGCTCTTTTTTTTTGCTTTTAAAAAAAATTGGGGGGACTTGTATTGAGGCTGTTTCTTTACTTGTCTTTTTTTTTATTTTATAATGATGGTGTGATGATTATGAATATATTAGGTGGAATGTGTGATACATCTTATAGCATGCATGTATTCTTAATTATTAAGGTTGTAATGAATATTGTATGTGTTGTAGTTCCAGTTATTATGGTTATTAGAGCTATAATACCTTTTTTTCGTGCATCAATCGGAAGTGAAGCAATTAAAGAATTAATGCCTTCATTGATAAAATCTTTTGTGGCTTCTTTTATTATTTTTTTAATTCCTACTTTAGTTAATTTCACTTTTACTAAAATAATAGATGGTGATTATGGAAGTATATCTTATTGTATTAGTAATGCTAGTTTGGAAAAACTAAATGAATTAAAAAATAAAGAGGAAGAAGAGAAGAAAGCTAAAGATGAAGAAGAACGTAATGCTAGAAATGAGAAATATAAACAAGCTTTAGAAGCTGAAAAAGAAAGACAAGCTAGAATATTAATAGAAAAAGAGAAGAAGAAACAACAAGAACAACAAGGTAGTGGAGGATCAACAGGTCAAATATTAAAGTCTTCATCTAATAACATTATTATTGGAGATTCTCGTACTGTTGGTATGTGTGCTGCAATTACAGGTAGTTATAATGGATGCTCTTTTAATTCTAGTGGACCTAGATATTATGGAAATAATATATTTATTGCTCAATCTGCCATGGGTTATTCATGGTTTGAATCTTCAGCTATTCCTACTGTTAATCAAATAATTGCTACCAATCCAGATGTTACTTATAACATTTATTCTTTAATGGGGGTTAATTTTTTGTTATCAGATTTAAACAAGTACATTGTTAAGTACAACGAATTATCAACAGGTGCTTGGAGTAAACATAATGTTATTTTGGTTTCTGTTAATCCTGTTAATGAAGAGATAGAAAAGCAGCATGGTTATAGTACTAGAAATGTAGATATTGTATCTTTTAATAATCAATTACGTAGTGGTACTGGTGGTAAACCTAATGTTATGTATTGTGATACTTATAATAAGATCATTGGTAATATGCAAACTGGTGATGGCTTACACTATGCTAATGGTACATATATAAATATTTATAATGAAATGATAAATTGTTCTAAATAAATCTATAAAGTATATGTAAAAAATGATTTATATGTTGTAATTAATAGAATTATATTGTTATAATTTATTTGGGTGAGAGTTAAATGAATTATAAGTATACATCAAGATCCGAAGAAGACACGATGGAAATTGCAGAAAATATTGAAAGTGAAAAATTCCCTGGCATGGTTATTTGTTTAACTGGAGAATTAGGTAGTGGAAAGACTGTATTTGTTAAAGGTTTTGCCAAAGCATTAGGTATTCAAGAAACTATTACTAGTCCTACATTTACTTTAGTAAAGGTATATACTGATGGTGAAATGCAATTAAATCATATGGATGTTTATCGTTTAGATGATTCATCTGAAGATTTAGGTTTATCTGACTATTTAAATCAAGATGCTGTTACTATTATTGAATGGCCTGAAATGATTGAAGAGCAATTACCAGAAGAAAGATTGGATATCAGAATTAAGGTTATTGATGATGATACAAGAGTCTTGGTATTTACACCTCATGGTGAAAAATATGAAGATTTGTGCCAAGCTGTTTTATAGAACTCGAAAGAGTTTTTTTATTTGGCTAATTGTGGTATAATATGGCGCGGAAGGGGCGATTTTATGTACACATTGTTTATTGATACACACGATAAAAATGTTGTGTTAATCGTTTTTAAAGATGGCAAAGTTTTTAAGATGAAAAATGTTTTATCTCAAAATAAGCATAGTGAAATAACAATGCCATTATTAGATGAGTTATTAAAAGAAGTTGGAATAGAAGTTAATGATATAAATGAAGTAATTGTTGTTCCTGGTCCTGGTTCATTTACAGGTGAAAGAATTGCTGTTACTATAGCTAAAACTATAGCTTATTGTTTAAGTGTTCCAATTAAAACAATAGATTCTTTAACTTTGTTAGCTATTAATGCTACTGGTGATAAGAAATGTATTGCTTTAGAAGATAGAAATGGTGCATTTGTTGGAGAATTTGATTCTAATAATAAGTTAGTTAAAGATATAGTGTATATGAATAAGACTATATATTTAGAATATAAAGAAAGCAATGATGTTATTACTGATGTAGATGTAGATTATGATAAGGTATATGAATTTACTAAAGGTTTAAATACTTTAAATCCACATGAAGTAAAACCATTATATATAAAAGGAATAAGTGCTATAGATGATAAGAGAGTTAACAATTGAGGATAAGGAAAAATTTAATGAATTAGGTTCACTTATTAATAGTAATTTTAATAAGTTGTTTGATTTGGATGCAATTATTAATTCTGATTATGATTATTTATATGGCTATTATGAAGATAAACTATTGGGTTTTATTCATTTAAATAAGTTATATGAAAATATGGATATAGTTAATATAGTTGTAGATCCTTTATATAGAAGACAAGGTATTGCAACTGAATTAATAGATTATAGTATGGATTTATTTGATGATTTAGAGAGTGTTATGCTTGAAGTTAATGAGAATAATAAAGGTGCTGTTAATCTATATATTAATAATGATTTCCATATTATTAGTAAAAGAGAAAAGTATTATGGTAATGATGATGCTTTGATTATGAAAAGAGATGTTTAATATGAAGGATGTTAATATATTAGCAATTGAGTCATCTTGTGATGAAACAAGTATGGCAATAGTTAGAAATGGTGTTGAATGTGTTCATTTAACTGTTTTAACACAAATGGATACTCATGCTGAATTTGGTGGTGTAGTACCAGAGATAGCTTCTCGTATGCATGCTGAGAATATTACAATGGTATTTGAAGAAACATTAAAGAAAGCTAATATGACTATGGATGATATTGATGCAGTGGCTGTTACTTATAGTCCTGGATTATTAGGTAGTCTACTTGTAGGAGTAGAATTTGCTAAGACATTATCTTTAATATATAAGAAACCATTAATTGCTGTTAATCATATTGCAGGGCATATTTATGCTAATAATTTAGAAAATAAGATGCAATATCCATTACTTGCTTTAGTAGTTAGTGGTGGTCATACTGATTTAATTCTTATGAAAGGCGATTATGAGTTTGAACATATAGGTGGTACTTTAGATGATGCTATTGGAGAGTGTTATGATAAAGTAGCTCGTGTTATTGGTTTAGGATATCCTGGAGGACCTAAAGTAGAAAAATGTGCTTTAGAAGGAGAGCATACTTATGATTTACCTATTCCGATGAATGATGATTCATTTAATATGAGTTTTAGTGGACTAAAGAGTGCTATTATTAATTTAGTTCATAATGAGGAACAAAGAGGTAATGAAATTAGAAAAGCTGATTTAGCTAGAAGTTTTCAAGATACTGCTGTTGATGAATTAGTACGTAAGAGTGAATTAGCAATTAAGAAATATAATGTTAAGAATATGATTATTGCTGGTGGTGTGTCAGCTAATAAGTTCTTAAGAGGTCAAATTAAAGAGTTAACTGATAAATATGGTGTTGAGTTATCTGTTCCAAAATTTGTATATTGTACAGATAATGCAGCTATGATTGGAGCAGCAGCTTATCCTTTATATAAGAAGGGTCAATTTGCTGATTTAACGTTAAATGCTACAAGTTGTGAGGAACTTTATTAGTTAATTTGTTTGTGTTATTATTAATATGGTGAAGGAGGGAAGAATATGAAAAAAGTATTAGTTACTGGTGCTGGTGGTACAGTAGGATTACAAGTAATTAGGTTTTTACTTAGTGAAGGTAAGTATGATATCACAGCATTAGAATTAAAAAATAGACATGTTTATAAAAGATTAAAACCTTTTAGAAAAAGAATAAGCATTGTATATGGCGATGTCTGTGATGAGATGATAGTAGATGCTTTAGTTAAAGATCAAGATGTTGTTATACATTGTGCTGGTGTATTACCTCCATTTGCTAATGTTAGAGAAGAATTATGTAAGGAAATAGATTTTGAAGGTACTAAGACAGTTGTGGATTCTATTAAGAGTTATAATCCTGACTGTTTCTTATTATATGCTTCAAGTACTTCTGTTTATGGTAAACAAGAAGATAATAATAAAATTACAGTTAAGACTAACTGTAATGTGGATGATTTTGATTATTATTCTAAATATAAATTGTTATGTGAGGATTATATTAAGGATAATATAAAGAATTATAGTATATTTAGATTAGCATATATACTAGGTGATCCTGGTCCGGAATCTTTAATTTATAATGTTAATAAGAATTTATACTTTGAGACTTTATCTAGTGAAGATGCTGGATATGCTTTTGTTGCTGCTATAGATTATAAAGATAAGGTAAATAAGAAAATCTTTAATGTATCTGGTGGAGAAAAGTTTAGGACAACATTTAGTGATTATATATATCATATTTTTAAAACGTATGGTTTATCTGTTAGATATTTATCTACTTTAATATGTGCAGAAAAGAATTATTATGGTGGATGTTATTCAGATGGTGATAAGTTAGAAGATATTATTCATTTTAGAAGTAAAAATATAGATGTATATTATGGTAATTTAACTAAATATAAATATAAAGTAACAAGATTTATTCCTCGTTTATTAGTATTACCTTTTTTAGGTAAATATAAGAAGAAAGATTTATGAAAAGAGGATTAGTACTAAAAGGTGGAGGAGTTAAGGGATCATATCAAATTGGATCTTATTATGCTTTTAGAGATTGTCATATTAAATTGGATGGTTTTGTAGGAACTTCTATTGGTTCTTTTAACTCTTGTATGTTAGCAAGTAATATGTATCGTGAATTACTTAATTTTTGGTATAATGTAAATCCGGGCGAATTACTTGATTTTGACGCTAATTTTGTTAAAGGTATCAATGATAAGATATTAGATGAAAAGTTCCTTAAAGGGGCTCTTTCTACCGTTAAAAGCGTTGTTAAGAATAAAGGAATAAATAATAGTAAAATACTTGATAGAATTTATAATGTGGTTGACTATGATAAGTTAATGAATTCTAAAAAGGATTTTGGTTTAGTAACAGTTAGATTATCTGGTTTTAAACCAATTTATGTTTATAAGGAAGAAATTAAAAATAAAGAGAAGTTAATAGAATATTTGATGGCTAGTTGTTATTTTCCTGGAATCAGTGAAAAGAAGATAATAGATAATCATTATTATATTGATGGTGGCGTTTATGATAATTCTCCAGTTATTTTATTAAAAGATAAAGGTTATGATGAGGCATACGTTATTGACATTAAAGGTATGGGTATTGCTAGAAAATATCCTAAAGGTATCAAAGTAGTTGAAATTAAAGCTAGTAGAGATACTGGATCAATATTTGAATTGGACCAAAATATTATTAGAGATAATATTTTTATGGGATATTATGATACTTTAAGATATCTAAAACATTTAGATGGTTATAAGTATTGTTTTAAACCTAGAAGTGATAAGTATTATAAGTTTATAACTAGAGGAATAGATAAAAAGTTAAAGAATAGAGTAATGAATTTCTTTGGGGCTAAGACAACAAAAGAAGCTGTTATTAAGTCATTAGAATATATTTGTGAAAAGGAAAAAATTAATTACTATCATGTCTATAATAGTTATCTTTTAATACGTAAGTTAAGAAAAATAGAAAGTGATAAGTTTATGTATCGTTTTATACAAGGTATTAAACTTATTTAATTAAGGAGTGTTATTATGGGAAGAGCTTACGCAGTTAGAGAAGCTAAAATAAAGAAAACAGGAGCTGCTAGAGGTAAAGTATATACTAACTTTGCAAAAGAAATATATTTAGCTGCTAAAAGAGGAGTTCCTGAGATAGAAGCAAATAGTGCTTTAAAACATTTAGTTGAAAAAGCAAAGAAAATGCAAGTACCTGCTGATATTATAAATAGAGCTTTAGATAAAGCTAAAGGAGCAGGTAAAGATGAATATGAAGAAATACTATACGAAGGATTTGGACCTGGTGCTTCAACTTTCATGATTAAAACATTAACAGATAATGTTAATAGAACAGTTGGTGAAGTTAGAGCAGCATTTAATAAGGTTCATAAGAGTTTAGGTGTTTCTAATTCTGTTTCATACAATTATGATAATTTAGCTGTATATGGTTTTAAATCTGATAAAGAAGAAGATATTTTAATGGCTTTATTAGATGCAGCTATTGAACCAGTTGAATGTGAAACTGATAGTGATGGTATGGTAAATATTTCAGTTAAGTATGCTGATAATGTTAAAACTAGAGAGATAATCGAAAGTATTATACCTGATGTTGACTTTGAAGTAGATGAAGCAGGTTGGTATGCTAGAGATTTAGTAAAACTTGAAGGTGAAGATTTAGAACTATTTAATAGATTATATGATTTATTAGATGAGATTGACGATGTTACAGATATTTATCATAACGTTGATTTAGGTGAATAAGACATTTTTAATGTCTTTTTTTATTGGTTTATGTTATAATACGCTTTGTATTCAGGGGGAATTAATATGAGAAGAGATATTAAATATTTAGTTGATTTATATTTTTCAGAGGTAATGGAAGAAGATGAATTAAAAGCTGGCATTACTGAAGAATCATTAAAAAGTATGTTTTTAGAAAGAAAAGCAATTATTAACAACACAAGATTCAATGGAGACTATAAAAGAAGATTAGAAAATTTAGGTATTGCTTATGCATATGTTTTAAATCTAATTAAGAATCCTAAGAGTAATGTAGATAAGATGTTTATTGCTTATGATAGATTAGTCAGAGTTATTTCTGAATATGGATTTATGGAACGTGAATCATTAACAAATGGTCAAAACCAAAATAATGCTCAAAGAGAAATTATTGGTTTATTAGAAAATTTTGATGAATTAGTTAAACGTTTCAGAGAAGTCTTAAATGCTAATGAAGCTTATGTTCAAGAACATGAAGAAGAAGTTGCTTATTTAACTAATGTTTTAAAACTTAAAGCTAAAGACATAAGAGAAAGTGCTGTTGTATATCATAACAACGTATCTAGTTATAGAGCTGGAGCAACACCTGCAAAAGATGTTGGTAAAGCTAGAAATAATTGGCGCAAGGAAAGAAATGATGGTTTACAAATTGCTTTAGATTTTATTAGAGATGTTAGAGGTTTAGTAGAAGGATCTATTAGACAAGAAAATAAAGCACAAGGTATAAGAATAAGAGATTATTCACAAATACCTACTAATGTAGTATTTATTGAAAACTTAAAGAAGATAAGAAAAAGTAGAGTTTATTATTCATTCTTATCTGAAAGTGAGAAAAAAGATTTAGAAAGAGGAAAGACTCTATAATGTCTTTTCTTTTTTTTTATGGTATAATTATTTAAGTTAAATTAGGTGAAGAAAATGAGTACATTTTGGAAATATATATTAGTATTTTTTGTTTCAATGGTTCCTTTAGTGGAATTAAGAGGAGCAATTCCTATTGCTGTTGGATTTGGTTTAGATAAAACCTTATCATATATTATTTGTATTATAGGTAATATGTTACCTGTTCCTATTATTTATTTGTTTGCAAGAAAAGTATTGGAATGGGGTAAAGATAAACCAGTTATAGGAAAGTTTTTTACGTGGTGTTTAATTAAAGGTGAAAAAGGCGGAAAAAAACTACAAGCAAAAGCTGGTAGAGGTTTATTCTTAGCATTGTTATTATTTGTAGGAATTCCTATTCCTGGTACAGGAGCATGGACAGGTACATTAGCAGCAAGTATTTTAGATTTAGATTTTAAAAGAACGATAACAGCTGTTATGTTAGGTGTTTTACTTGCTGGTGTAATTATGATGTTAATATCTTTTGGATTCTTTGAGGTGATATTTTAATGGAAACAGTAGTATATTTAATTAGACATAGTGAAGCTATTACAAAAGCTAATTATAAGATTATTGATGTTAAAGAGAATTCTCAAGTTAGTAATGAAAAAGCGATTCTTAGTGTAAGTGGAGAAAAGTCTGCTGAAGAATTAAGTAAACATCCTGAATTACAAAAGTTAGATGCTGTATATAGTTCTAATTATGTTAGATCATTAAGTACAGCTAAGTATTTAGCTATGGAGAATAATACAGTTATTAATGTCGATGAAAGATTAAATGAACGCAAGATTGGTGATATGGGTTCAATGGAAGGTAAAGAATTTCATCGTTTACAAGCACGTGATTTTGATTTTAAGTTATCTGGTGGAGAATCACTTAACCAAACTAAAAAACGTATGGTAGAAGCTATGAAGAACATTTTAATGTTTGAAACTGGTAATAGAGTAGCAGTTGTTTCTCATAGTACAGCTATTACATGTTTACTTAGTGCATGGTGTGAAGTTGGTAAAAACTATGATGATGAAGTTATCTTAACTTATAATGAAAAAAGTATTGTGGATGGAACATTTACAGCACCAATGGTATTTAAAGTATGTTTTGATGGTATGAATGTTTTATCTATTGAATTATTAGATTTAACTGAAGAAAAAAAATAGAGCATTGCTCTATTTTTTAATTGTTCGATATATATTTAAAAGACCAGGTAAGACAGCATACCAGAATGGTTTATTGATCAAATCAAATTCACCAATGAATTCAATATAGTCGCCACCAATTTTTCTTTTGTATTCGCAAATACCGGCAAGATTTTTAAACTTGGTATGTGGATCACCAACAACACCAAATAAGTCAGCATATTCATAACCTGCCTCATAAGCATCTTTTATAAATTCATAATATAATCTATTAACTGTACCTGTATAAGTAGCAACAGCATCATTACCAATATATAATGACCATGATCCGGTTTTAGAATATGTACAAATTAGAGAAGCACATGTATATTCTTCTGGATGTTCTTTTACTACTTCTTTAAAATATTCAATATCTTTTTCAATCTTAGCACGACGATCATCATTTTTTTCTTTAGCTTTTTCTTCTTCAAACTTTGTTATTAGTTTTGAAGGATTGATTTTAACATTAAATACTTTGATATGTCCTCTTTTAGAGAATTCTTGAAAGACATCATTGTAATAATCATAAGTATATTCATGGAAGCCATCTCTTTCAGATATTAGTTTTATAAGATCATGGAAAGTTTTAACTTCATCAGCTAAGTATACTTCTAAGTCGTAGTTATAACTTCTTTTAACAGGACGGAAGAAACTTTTTGAGAAAGTTTTTTCAACATCTTCAAATGTTTGAAATTGTTTAAAGTATGTTCTAAAAGTATATCTTGGTTGATTACCTTCATATAGTTTATTAAATCCTTTATGTTTATAGCCAATATTTAAGAAGTTATTATAAATAGGATAGTTATTTAAACCACCTTCTACTTTATTAGCTTCTTCATCTATTTCTTGATACATAATAGGTGGATCTAGTTTAAGATAAATAGCATTTTCTTCTTTTAAGTAGTTTTTTAATTCTTTAGTAAATTCATTTAATATTTTTTTATTAGAAAAGTCCATGGTATATCCTCTTGGAGCATAGAAGTAGCACATCTTAAGAGGTGTTTTTTTCTTTAAAAGTAAAGCAGCTGCAACTAGTTTGCCATCATCATCTTTTAATCCAACATAACATGGAATTTGATTACGGTTCTTTTCTTGAACAATACCCCATTCATAACTTTGAAGGAAATGATTGTTAGGAACTGTCTCCCAGAATTTTGTATATTCTTCTTCAGATAGATTTTTAATAAATTGCATATTATCACATCCTTTATTAAGTATATCATATTTAATTTGTAAATGTTGTAAATCTATTGACGTGGTGAAATGGGGGATTGTTTAAATTTTTAGTAAAGTGTACAAAATACACTTGTATTTTATATAGGCATGAGTTATATTGAAGTTGGTAGAGATAAGAAAGGTAAAAGGAGAGTTTTTTATGAAGATCGTTATGCTTGGTGGAAACACCAAAAAAGAAATAGAAAAGAGATTGCAAATAGTTGCTGCTGCAGGTAATTTATCTCGTGCTGATGGAACTGTTACAGAAGTTTTTGAATCACGAAATGATTATGAAGCTAATTTAAAATTAGCTAGAGCAGTTGTAGGTTATGGACATAAATCTATATCTGAACATGATTATTTAGTATTTGCTATTGAGAATGTTACTCCAGTAGTAGAACAAACAATTATCGAGTATAGATTAACATCTTTTACAATTAAGTCTAGAAGAAATGTAGACTTTAGAACAGCTGGTTTTTATGTTCCAGATTTCAAAGATAAAGATGGTAATGTTTTAAGTAATAATCGTAAACTTAGAAAAGAATATAAGGATTATATGCAATCATTATTTGATAAGTATGGTAGTTTAGTTGATGAGGAATTACCTATTGAAGATTGTAGATATGTTTTACCATATTCATTCTATAGTAATATCATTATGGGTTGTGACGCTAATGAGTTCTTAAGAATGACAGCAGATTTATTGTATGGTAAGAATTCTAATATTACGGAGTTACATGAATTAGGTTTAAAATTTGAAGAAATGATTCATAAGTATGTACCATATTTAGTTAGAGCTTTAGATGGTGAAAAAGAAAAGAAATACTATGAAGATAAGATGTCATTTGTTGATGATTTAATGAAGAAAGCAGATAAGACTTCAGATTTAGATTATTATGAAACATTAGAATTAGGTAGGGGAGAATTACTACCTAATGTAAGAATGACAAAGTATACTGATAATCCAGATTGGTTTATCTTATGTAATATATTAATGGGTAGATATCAATTATCACAAAAAGATGCTGCTGAATACTTACATAGATTAAGTGAAGTAGAACCTGATATTAAACGTAAGATGATGCAAGCATTAATTCATAGTAAAAATCAAAGAGAGTTAGAACAAGTTTGTTTCTCTTATGAGATTCCAATTGAACTTGCTGTTTTAACTCATATTACAAGACATAGATTACATTCTTTAATAGTACCTGATTTTGTTCCTATGTGGAATTTAGATAATTATATGATACCTGATAGTATTAAAGCTAATCACGAAGATGAATATAGAGAAATATTTAGAAATAATAAATTAATGATGGAATACTTTAAAGAACAAGGCGTTAGAGAAGAAGATTTAGTTTATTTCTATCTATCAGGAAATGCATGTAATATCTATACAACTATGAATGGTCGTATGTTAGAGTGGTTTAGTAGAATGAGAACATGTAATAAAGCTCAATGGGCAATAAAGAAGATAGCTGATCAAATGGTTGCTCAAGCTAAACTAGTAGCTCCTTTAATGGGAGAAGGATTAGGACCAACATGTGTAGTAGAAGGCTATTGTCCTGAAGGAAAAGATAGCTGTAAAGCTCGTGGAGTTGTTGTACTTAAGAAAGAAAAGAAAGATTAGTCTTTCTTTTTTGCTTGAATTTTGATAGTATATAGGTCGTAAGTAGGTGATATAATGCTAGATTACAGAATAGTTGGTGCTAAAGAAAAAGATACTGATATTTTAAATAGTATTAAACTAGTTACAATGATTGATGATGAAATGGATAAAGTTTTATCATTTAAAGAAAAAGAAAAGATTAAAAAAAGTGTTGAAAAAAATATTGATATTAATTGTGAAGAATACAAATTAATTATGGTAGATAATAAAGTGGCTGGTGCTTTCTTAGTTTTACCATATGATGATGGCTATATTATTGATGAAATCTATTTATTTAAAGAATATCGTAACCATCTAATAGGAACTAACATTATTACGAAACTTAAAAGAGAATATAAAAATTTATATATATGGGTATATAAGAATAATAATAAAGCTATTAGATTATTTGAAAGATTAGGTTTTGTATTAGTTACAACTGGTCGTACTCAAATATATAAATTTGAAAATGTTTATAACCAAATTAAGGATAAGTTAGCTAGTATTAAGTTGGGTTATAGAGATAAACAAGGAAGTAAATATTCTTGTTATGTTGATAATTTTAAAGAGATTTTCTACTTACAAAGTCCTAAACAATTACTAGAAAGTAAAATAGGATGTTGTTTTGATCAAGTTGAATTAGAAAGAGAATTAATATCTAGATTAGGTGTTGATTGCCGTACTTATTTTGTTTCTTATCCAGATGAAGAAACAGATTATACACATGCTTTCTTAATTTACAAAGATAGTAAGAAATACTATTGGGTTGAAAATGCTTGGTTAAAATATAAAGGTTTACACATCTATAATAGTAAAGACGAATTATTTGATGATGTATTAGAAAAATTCGTTGCTACGATTCCTGATGGTGACTTTAAAAAAGTTAAATTATATTTATTTGAAAAACCTAGATACGGAATTAATTACTCAAAATATTTATCTAATTGTATGAGTAATAGAAGTATTAAAGTTAAATAGTGTCTAAGATTGAAGCTATGGCTTTAATCTTTTTGTATATTTGATATACTTTATTAAGAGAAGTGATGACGATGAAAATAATAGTTAGAGAAGCTAAAGAGAATGAAGCATTAAAATTAAATGAATTCTTAACAAAATTAATTCATTATGAAGCTAATCTTTATGATAAAAATACTAGTCCAACAGTTGAAATTCATGATTATTTTGAAAGAAGAGTTGAAAATCCAGGATTTACTAATTTAGTAGCAATAGTCGATGATAAATTGGTAGGTTTTTTACATGCTAGTTCAAATTATAATGGTATTAAACTACAAGAGGAAACAAAGATTCACTTTATGTTTATTGAAGAAGAATATCGTCATCAAGGAATTGGAACAAAACTAATGGAAGAGTATTTAAAACAAGCTAAAGAAAAGGGAATTAAGTTTGTTGAAATTAATCATTATATAGGAAATCA
>JAEEGK010022588.1_pt1 | contig 13199 bp, 11 predicted proteins | sample 8958771 | NCBI WGS metagenome assembly JAEEGK01 (sample SAMN16246547, study PRJNA631951) | gut metagenome | biome: gut microbiome; feature: rumen; material: SC-attached | host: Bos | place: Iran: Karaj | collected 2018-10 | reverse complement strand
AAAATAATAATTGAATTTAATTAATTTTAATATACAATAATTTAATAATAAATTTTAATAAACAAATTTAATAAAATATTAAAATAAAGATTTTAAAATTATTATAAAATTTTCTTTATTAAATTCATCAAAAATAATTTTCTTATATTATTATAAAAATAAAAAATAAAATTTCATAAATATTAAAAAATAAAAATATAATATAAATAATATAAAATAAATACAATATATTTAATATATATTAAATTTACATTCAATAAAACAACAGATATCAACTTTAAAAACAAAACAAAACAAAATAAAAAAAAATTTAACAACATTGTCTATCAACATTTTCCATATTTTTATTCAAACTTAAAATTCTCGTACTTCCTGTATTTCTATTAATATTACTAACTCTTCTTCTTTCATTATAAATTTCTTGTAACAAATCTTCAAAACATTCATTGACTTTTACACTAGTAACCGCACTAGTTTCATAGAACAACATATTATTATTATCAGCTAATTCTTTTCCTTCTTCATAACTAACTTCTCTTCTTCTATTATTTCTATCTAACAAATCTATTTTATTTCCAACTAGGGCAATTATACATTCTTTTTCAGCTAATTCTTTTAAATCTTGAAGCCATTTTAAAACATTATCAAACGAGGATCTTTTCGTTACATCATAAACAATTAATGCTCCAACTGCTCTTCGATAATGATGTTTTGTTATAGCTCTATATTTATCTTGTCCTGCTGTGTCCCAAATTTGTGCTTTAATGTAGCCACCTTCTTTGATTTGTATTATTTTTGTGGCAAATTCTATTGCGATTGTTGGTAATGGAGAAATTGGAAAATTTCCTTTTACGTATTTTGACATTAATGATGATTTTCCTACTGCGCTATCACCAACTAAAATGACTGTTAATAGTATATTTTTTTTTTGTTATATATATTTTATTTTACTTTTGTATAAATGGTCGTATCGCATTTCTAATCCATTGTCTTCTGTTGCTGCTTCTGAATTTTCCATAAAATTAATTAAAAATTTAAATTTATTTTTTATTAATATTAAAATTTTATAATTTTTTATTAAAATTTTATAATTTTTATTAAATTTTTATTAAAAATTTTATTAAATTTTTATTATAAATATTTAAAAAAAATTAATAACTTTTTAATAAAATAAAATATAAAAAATAAATAATATGTCATTAAAAAACACCCAAAATCAAAATGAAAAAAAATTTAATTTATCAGTGATTGGTGATTTCGCAGTTGGAAAAAGTAGTTTAATTAACAGATATGTTAATAATAAATTTGAAATTAACATTATGGGCACAGCAGGATTAGACATGAAAAAAAAAGTAATAAATATTAATAATGAACAAGTAAAAATTTGTATTTTTGATTCAGCTGGTCAAGAACGTTTTCGATACATAGCAAAAAATCAAATGAAAGACGCAGATGGAATTTTAATTATTTACGATGTTACTGATAGAAAATCTTTCAATTGCGCAATTAAATGGCTTGAATCTATTAAAAAAGATAAAAATGAATTAAAATTTGGAATAAATTGCGTTTTGATTGGAAATAAAATTGATTTGAATAATAATATTCAAGTGAAAAAAGAAGAAGTTTTGAAAATTATTGAAAATTTTAATGTGAGTTTTTTTGAAACAAGTGCGAAAGAAAATATTAATGTTCAAGAAGCGTTTGAAAATATTATTTATGATTTGTATAAAAAAACTATTGAAGAAGAAAAAAAAGAAAAAAAAACTGATAAAAAAAAAACAACTCCTGATGGATGTTGTAGTTATGTTGCAAGTTAATAAAAAATTAATTTAGTTATTTTAATTTGGATTTTATTGTATTTTTATGAAATAATTTTTTAATGAATTGATATGATATTAATATTTTTATATATATAAAATATATTTTATATATTTGATATAAAAATTATATTATTATTATTATTTAAAAATAATATTATTTAAAAAATATTAATATTTAATTTTTTTTTAATTGTTTTTTTATTTATATTTTTATTTATATTTATATTAATTTAAATAAAATCATTTAAAGTGAAAATATTTTTATTTTCGTTTTTACGAAGTTTATTATTATTTTCTTTATTTGAAATTTTATTATTTTTTATATTATTATTTTTTATATTATTATTATTATTTTTTATATTATTATTTTTAATTGTATGAATATTATCTTTAATATTATTATTATTATTATTTTTTTCTTTTAAAACATTATTATTTAAAAATTTATCAATTTTACTATTTTTCACATTTTTTTTCTTATTTTTTTTCTTTTTTTTTTCATTTTCAATTTCTTCATCAGTCGGTTTAATTCTAATAAACTTTCCTCCACATTTTTTTTCATGTTCATCCCACCATTTATCAGCTTTTTGGGGTGGTCTATTAACTTGTCTTTTAACATATCCATAGTAAGGTTTTTCATTTCTACATTTTCCATCACATCTCCACACATATTTCGTATAATATTCAACTTCATCAATAAAATTATGATATACACTAATATTAAAACCTGTTATATCATTTATTTCTTTCATTTTCATTTTAAAATACTTTCCATGCCCACTTAAATCATCACTCATGTCATATTTTTTAAAATGACAATAGGCATGAATCATTTCATGTAATAATGTTTCTTTTATTTCGGTTATTGAACGAAATTTTAATAATGGCTCTGATAAACGAATGCTTGGAATGTTGTTGTATATTGAAAATACTCCTGCACATGAGGTCATTTTTTTCGACCAGGAAATTGATACTGGGTTTAAAAGATTTTCGAAAAAGATTTCGTTGTAGATTTGAAAATATGTGTAAATGTCGAAGGAGGAAATTTCGGTTGAGTCGAATGAATTATTATTATTATTATTATTTAATTTTTTTTCATTTGTTGTTTTGTTTTTATTAATGTTGTTCATGTTTTTATTATTATTATTATTTATTTTTGAATTGTTATTATCATTATTATTTTTAGAATTATTATTATTTTTTATTATTGAAGTTGAAATTTCACTCAACATTTAAATTTAAAATAAATTTAAATAAATATTAATTAAATAATAAAATAAATAAGAAATTACAAACATTAAAAATAAAAATTAAAATTCATCATTTAATAATTCTTTCACTCTTTCATCATCGATGGTCATTAAACTTTCATTATCTTTTAATATTTTAATAATAATATTTTCATTAAATTCATTATTATTAATATGAAAAAAATTAATTAATTCATTTATAGAAAAATTTCTAATAATCAAAGCCAATCTAGTCAAACACAAATCTTGCAAAGCAGCACAATTGAATTGAAAAGTTTCATTAATGAATAAAATAATTTTTTCAAAATCGAAATTTATTATGAAATTATAATCAAAATCATTTTCAATATTAATACGAAGATTATCATTTAAAGGACGTTTTATTTCTTTTGTGTATGGAATGTAATTATGACCTTCGCAATATTTAATAAATTGTTCGAAACTAAATTCGCTTATTTGAATATTGATTTTTTTAATGTCGGGAAAAATAATATTGCACATGTTTTTTATTTTATTATTTACTTTATATTCTTTTCCATTGTTTAAAATGAAAATTATTTCTAATGAAGAATTTTCATTTGAATTTTCATTCATTTTTTTTTAAGAAAATTTTATTTATATTTTTATATTTAAATAATAATTTTTATATTATTTTTATATTTAAATTTGCAAAAAAAATAAATAAATAAACATTTTATTTATATTTTTATAATTTAATTGAAATGTTAACAACATTTTTATCAAAATAATTAAAAATTTTAGAATTTTCTTCATTTGAAGTGTTTAATTTTTTTTTCATTAAATTAATTTTAATTTTTGATTTTTTAATATTTTTATTATAAAAATTAATATTACTATTGAAATTATATTTATTATTTTCATAATTTTTTAAATCATTCATGCTTAAATTTAAAAAATTTTTTTTTACTTTCATTCTTAAACTATAATTTTTATTATTATTTTTATTATTATTATTATTATTAATTTCATTATTAATAAAATCATCAATTTTATAATTTAAATTTCTCATACTCAAATTTTGATTGTTTTTATTAATATTTCTTTTAGTTTCATTTAATTTATTATTGCAATCAATTTCGATTTTTAACAATTTTTTAAAATTATCTTTTAAAATTTCTAAATTACTTAAATTTTTTTTTATTCTTTGATTTTCGTTATTAATTTTATTGAAATTATTATTAAAATTTTCTGAATTATTTAAATTTAATTTTTTTTTTAAAATTTGAATTTTTTGTTTTTTTTGTTGTAAAATTTGTTCTTTTTGTTTATTAAATTCGAATTGTTTTTGTAAATTTTCAGTTAAATTATTAAAATAATTTTGTTGTTTTTTTTTTAAATTTAATAGATTTTTTTTATTAATTCTTTCGATTTCTAAATTTTTTTCATTTTGAATCATTTTATGTTTTTTATTTAAATTTTGTTCATTTTGTTTTTTAATATTATTTAATAAATTTTTAAATTGATTTTTTTCATTTTTTATTTTTTGTTTTGATTCGAATTTTTTTTGTTGTGATTTAATTTTGTTATTTAAAAAATCATCTTTTGTTTTTAATATTAAAATTCTATTTTTTAAAATTTTACATTTTTTTTCATATTCTTTTTGTTCTTTGTTTAATTCGTAATTAATTTTTATTAAATTATTTGTTGAATTGTTAGTAAAAAATTTATTTGAATTTGATTCAGTTGAAGAAGAAATTATTTTTTTTCTTTGTTTTAAAAAATTGCTGTTGAAATTATTAAAATTACTAATGAAATTATTATTATTTAACATCGAAAAATTTTTTAATAATTTTTTTGATGAAAATTTATTAATATTTTCAATTAAATTTTGTTCATTTTGAATATTTTTTTCTATTTTTAAAACATTTTTATTTTTCATTTTTTTTAATAATAATTTTATAATAAATTAATTAATATTTTGAATTATTTAAATAAAATTTATATTAAAATTTACATTTTAATAATTTCATTTTAAATTTACATTTTTAATTTTCATTTGAAATTTATAATAATACATTAAATAAAACAAATGAAAATTAATCATTTAAAAAACCTAAATTAATATTTTTAATAATTTTATTTTCTAAATCATTATTTTTATTAGTTTTTTTCATTGGATTTAAAACAACAATTGGAATTAATTTATTTTTATTATTTTTTTGATTGATTTTTTTCTCTTTTTCAACTATTTTAAAATCAATAGAAAAATTATTTTTTTTGATATTAAAAATATAAATTGTTCCTACATTAATTTCATTAATTTGAAAGTCATAAAAATAAAGTGGATAATTTTTTGGCCGAAAAATAAATAAAATTCCTAACATTAAAAAATAATCTAATAAATAATATTGAATCATTTGAAATTCTTCATTGTCGAATTTTTTAAAAAAAATTTTGTTGCTCCAACAAAAACAAACATAAAAAAAAACATAAATTGAAACTAAAAATAATAAATTTTCTATCATATTTATTTTAATTTTTATTGTTGGAATGTGCTCACGATTTAAAATAATCGCATATGATAATTTTGTACGAAAAAATTTAAGAATTTTATTTCCTTCTATAAAAGATAAATAAAGCATGAAAATGTAAAAAAAGAAATTTTTTATTTCTGATAATGTAAAAATTGAAATTTTGTAATGAATTGCGTCGATGAATTGAGTCATGAATATTAAAAAAAATAATGTTAATAATAATCTCGCTTGCCCAATTTGTAAATTCAATCTACTCAATTGCCATCCATATGAATTTAAAATAATACTCAACCACAATCCCGTTCGATAAATAGACTTTATAGTAACAATAGCCGTTTCAATAATATAAATTTCATTTTTTGTTTCATTATCAGTTGAATTATTTCCATTAATCATAAATATTTCACTCAAAATTAAAATCGCTAAAACAAAACTCAAATAAATTAAATAAACATAATATTTTTGTAATAAAGTTGTATTTTGAATTTTTTTCAGTTCAAAATTCCAAAAAATCGAAAGAAAAAATGACGAAATTAATAGAAAAATTCCAATGAATTTAAAATAATTCAAAGGATATTTGAAAATTAAAATATCTTTTGCTTGAAAAATTGAAAAAATTTCTTTTTTAAAAGAAAAAAAATCATAATTATTAAAATTTTTAATATTTTCTTCATCAATAATAAAAAAAGGAATTTTTTTTTCATTTTTGAATTTTTTTATTGAATTTTGATTAAAATTTGAAGGAATAATTAAACCGACATTTTTTAAATTTGATTTTTTTATTAAATCTTTGTTTTGTGTTAAAATAAAATCTATTAAATTTTCGTTTTCACAATAAAAAATCCAATTTTTATTAATGTAAAATGAATAATTAATAACTTTTAAAAATTTTTCTTCAGAATTTATAATCGTAAATTTCGCATCTTTTTTTTCAAATGAAATTTGATTAATTTGAGAAATGTTATAAAAAGAAAAATTTGAATTGTATTCATAAAAATAAATAAAAATTTCTTCGTGAATGAAAAATTCATTAAAAGAACGTTTAATTATTATTAAAAATAAAAAGAAAAATATATTTTTCATATTATTATTAAGTTTATTGTTATTTTTATAAATAATAATTATTTTATTATTTAATTTTTAAATATTTTCTATAAAAAAATAATAATTTTTTTTAATATAATTTTAATTTAATGATTCCAAATAGTCATAGAATTAATAATAATAATTTTAATATTAACAATATTAATAACAATAATAATAATAACAATAATATTAATAATAATAATAATAGTAATAATAATAATATTAATAATAATATTAATAATAATAATAATTATAATAAAAGTGAACTAAAAAAATTAAATCACGAAATTATTGATTTAAAAAACACAATTTATATAAATTGGAAAATTTTTTCCGATTTTGTGAAATCAAAAAACATTGAATCTGAAGAAAATAAGAGCAAAAACGAAAATATAAATCAATTATTAAAAGATTGTAAAAATTTAATTGATGATAATATAAAAATCGATAAAGAAATTACAAAATTAAAAGAAGAAAATTATTTAATTTCAGAAAATTGTGAAAATTATAAAAAAAATTTAGAAAATGATTATAACAATCAAAAAAAAAAATACAGTGAATTACAAATAGAATTAACAAAAAAGAAAAATAATTTAAATGATTTACAAAAGCAATTAAATAAATTAAGAGAAAAATCAAATTTTAAAGAAGCAAAAAATGAAATTTTTGTGATTGAACCAACAAAAAAAAACATTGAAATTAATAATGAAATAATAAAAACAAACGATTTAATTAAAAATTTAGAAAAAGAAAATTCAATTGATAAAGAAAAACTTTTGAATTTAAAAAAAGAATTAAATGAAACACAAAAAAAATTGTCTATTCAACAATACAATTATTATAATAATATTGCAAATAATAATAATAATAATAAAAAATAATTTTTTTTATTAAATTTTTTATTATTTTATTTTTTTATAAAAATTTTAATTATTTTTTTAAATAAATTTTTAATGTCTTTTTTTAATAAGAATTTTACTGATAAAAAAAATAATAAAAGAAACAATAGTTTTAAAGATTTTTATAATAATATTATTTTTAATAATGAAAAGTTTAATAAAAATAATAATAATAATATTTTTAAAAATTCGGATAATAAAAAATTTAATTTTAATATTTTTTTTAATAATAATAATAAAAATAATTTAAATCGACCTTTTACACAAAATTTAAACGATAAATTCAATGTTAAAAAAAATTATTTTAGTAATAATAATAATAATAATTTTTATAGCACGTTATTTCATTTTCCCAGTTCGAATAATTCGTTTTTTGAAAATAAAAAAATTGAAGATGATTATTTAAAACTAACTAATAATTTTGAAAATAATATCATTAATAAAAAAGACACAAAAAATCATTTTGATATTAACAATTTTATTATGAATACTGAAAATAATGAAAATAATATTGAAAATAATAACAAAAATAATAATAATAATAAAGAAAATAATGTTAATAATAATATTAATAATAATAATGATAATAATAATATTAATATTGAAAATAATAATAATAGTAATATTAATAGTAATAATAATACTAATAATAATATTAATAGTAATATTAATAATAATAATAATCATAATTTTATAAATAATAATAATATTTTAAATAATAATACCAAAAATACCAAAAACGATTTTTTAAAAAACAACTTATTCCATCCCTACAAATCAAAAATTCCCATAGCCCAAAACTTCAACACATATTTATACAAAACAAACTTATCCTACCGCAATTACATAAATTCCAACAACAAAATGTACAATTCCTACCTAACAAAACAAAACATAAAAAACAACCTAACTACGTTTTTCAAAAACAACAATTCCACATTAACCCCTAACATATCAACATTAACACACAACGATTTTAATATTAATATTAACAATAACAACAACAAACAAAAAAATAACAAAATTTCATCATACAACACAAAATCAACATTAAAAAACATAACAAAAAACACAAATTTCAAAATAAATTATTCTTCTTTATCAAAAGCAGGTTGTTCAATCGCAGGAATTCCAAAAACAAATCAAGATAATTTTTACACTCAATCATCGAAAATAACAAATTCATATTTTGAATACACATTTGGTGTTTTTGATGGGCATGGTTCAGAAGGTCATTTAGTGTCTCAAACATTGAAATCATTTTTTGAAATTCAGCCATTCACAAATTTAAATTCGAAAGAAAATTTAAAATCCACATTTAATCAATTATCAAATTGCATTAACAACACAAAAAACATAAATTTTTTCATTTCAGGTTCAACATGCGTTTTGGTCCACATTTCAAACAAAAAAATAATATGCGGAAACGTGGGTGATAGTAGAGCAATAGTCTTTTACAATATAAATAACAACTTAATAATAAAAAATTTATCATTCGATCACAAACCGGAAAATTTCGAGGAGAAAAAGAGAATAGAAAAAATGGGTGGTCGAGTAGAAAGAATATATAATGAAATTGGGCCATTTCGAGTATGGTTTAAAAACGAGAATTTTCCTGGTTTGGCAATGAGTAGATCCTTCGGAGATCAAGCAGCTCATAGTGTGGGTGTGATAGATGAGCCGGATATTATTGAGATGGATGTGGTAGAAGATGAGGGAAAGGCTGTATGTGTTATAGTAGCTAGTGATGGTGTGTGGGAATTTGTTGGTAATGAGAGTTTGAAGGAAATTGTGCAGAAATATGTGTTTACTAAAAATGCTAAAGATTGTGTGAATGATATTGTGCAGAAAAGTAGAAAAATGTGGGAAAAAAGTGGGTTTGCGATAGATGATATTACTTGTGTGGTTGGGTTTTTTGAGTATGATGATGATATTAATGTTAATGATGATAATAATAATGATAAATTTAATATAAATGAAGAAAAAAATATTTGATTTTATGATTATTTTTTATAAATAATAATAATAATATTTTTTATAAATAATAATAATAATAATATTTTTAATATTTTTTAATTAATTGAATTTTGAATTTAATTTTTGTTATTAAAATAATTTATTTTTGACGATTTAAATTATTTTTAATAATTTCTTGAACTTCATCTAATTTTTCTACAAATAAATTTGTATTATCTAATGAATAATCCATAAAAAATTTTTTTAGTTCTTCGACACATTTTTCATCAATGAATTTTTCGAAATTATCGAAATTTTCTTTAATTTCTTTTTTAATCATTTCAATAAAATTTTCATTTATTATATTATTATTATTATTTTTTGATGAAATCATTTTTTTTTTATTCAAATTCGAAATTGAAAAATATGAATTTAATTTTTTAAATTTTATTGAAGGTTTTTTTTCGCTGCCAAATTTGAATTTATTTTTGATATTATTAATGTCATAAGAAGAATTTGAATTAGTTAAAGTATTATAAAAAGTAGAATTTGAAAATTTTGAATCTTCTTCAGTTTGAATTAAAAATCCTTGATTTTCAATTGAATAATTCGCTTGAGAAAGTTTTTCTAATGTTCGTATTTTTTTCCCTAAAGAATTAATTTCGCTTAAAATTTTTAAGTAATTATTATTTTCTTTTTTAATTCTTTCACTTTGTAAATTAATATTATTATTATTATTATTATTATTAAATTGAGATAAATAATTAGAAATATTTATTTTTGGAATATTATTACATAAAGAACAGTTTTTTTTATGTGAGCCTAATTTTGGAGTTGAAACTTTTTCTTCTTTATTTATTTTTAATATTTCATTATTTAAATTAATATTATTTGATTCTGGTGATTTATAATTTAATTTTTTATTTGATTCAGCTTTTTTTTGAAAATTATTTTTATAATTTTGAATAATATCATTTTTTTCAAATATTTCATCATCATTTTTATTATTATTATTATTAATTTTTTTAATTTTTTCATAAATAAAATCGATTTTTCCCGCAATGTCATTTAAAATAACATTATTATTATTAACAATTTCATTAACATTTTTATTATTATTATTATTATCAAATTCAAAATTATTATTATCAATTTTTGATAAATCAACATTACTAAAACTAATGCAACTATCTTCTTTTTTAAAATTCTTTATTTTTTCATTTTTACTATGACTATTATTATTAATAATACAACTTGTCATAATTTTTCTATTTTTAAATCTACATTTTTCTTCATGTTCATTAATTTCTTTCAAACATAATTCCATATTACAACCATTGTTTTTATAACTACAAAACAATCGCAAAGAATCAATTAATTTATTGATGTTATTTGAACTTGGCTTTAAATTTTTTTCAGAATTTTTTTCAATTTTTATGTTATTTTCATCATTTTTTTGTTTTACAAAATTATCAAATGGACAATTTTTGTTTGTTTTTAAATAATTATTTATACAATCCTTACAAAATGTTTGGTTGCAATATAAACAATCAACAGGATCTATTAAAATATTCATACAAATTTTACATTGAATGACGTTTTTTAATAAATTTTGAATGTTATTTAAATCTTTGAAAATTATTCTATCAAAATTAATTTTCATTATTATTATTAATAATATTATTTATTATTATTATTATTATAATATTTAATTAATTAAATTTAATATTTTAATGAATAATAAATTACAAGCTAAAGTTTATGAACCCGCTGGTCAAAGAACACAAAAAGTTATTAAAAAAAATGGAAATAATTTTGATTTTAATGCCAAAAATCATTTAAATTTAAATGTTCCTGTTCATTTTAAAACTGTTGATTATTATAGATTAATTGATAATATTAAAATTAATAATGAAATTTGTATGAGAGAATTTAAAAAAGGAAGAAATGATATGGCTTTGAATTTAGTTGTTGATTCTTTGGAGTTTTTAAGTTATTTAGATAAAAAATAATAAAAGTAGTTTTTTTATTTGTTATATAATTAATTATTATAAATAAAAATGATTTTTTATAAAAATCAAATTTTTTTATATTTAATTTAAATGAAATTTTGATTAAAAATATGAATTTTTAATATTATTTAAAATAAAGCTAATTTAAATTAATTTTTTGTTTATAAATTTCGATTACAATTATTAATTATTATGAAATTAAATTTTACTTTTAATATTTTTTTATTAATTTTAGTTTTTTAATAATATTTTGTTTATTAAAATAAAGACATATTTAAAAATTATTATTTACAATAGTCATATTTAATACTAATATTATTTATATTCAATAAATATTTATAATATTTTAGTGAAAAGATAATCTTTATATTATAAAATTTAAAATATAGATTAAATAATATATTTTAAAAATTATTAATATTTATTTTTAATTTTTTAATTATTTCTTCTTAATTTAAAAATTATTCATTACATTTATTTTAAACATTTTTCCTTAGACTTATTTATAACATAAAATAATATTTTAATAATTAATATATTATTACAATATTATAATATTAAAATATTTAATCATATTTTTAATTCTACTCATAATTAATCTTTCATTTAAATATATATTTATACAATAAATTAAATTATTCCATAATTTATATAAATAATAAATTTTTTATAAAATTGTATCAATTGCCTCTTTAGCTCAGCGGTAGAGCGCCAGCCTTTTAAGCTGGTGGTCGAGGGTTCGATCCCCTCAGGGGGCGCATTCTTTTTAATTTTTTTTTTCGCTCGTTTTTTTGCACTATTTTCCATTAAATTATTTAATTTTGTTAAATCCAATAGGAAGATTAAAAGAAATAAGCAAGAAGATAGAAGTATACATTAAAAGAAATAGATGGTAATTAAAAAGATATTTCAATATCAAAACATTACTTTCAAAAATCAAGAATGAATTATGGAACTATAGTTTTTCTGCAACTAAATACAATAGTAAATTATATTGATATTAAATTTTGCTTTAGATTTATGAGAAATATTATTGGATTAGATAAAGGAACAATAAATCAAGATTTGCTATAACAAATGGTAGTTTCAGGAACACTATGTTGATAAGATTAATAAAAGTTATTAAAAAATATAGAATTCTTTTTAATGAACATCCTAATTTATATAATAATATAATTAATGAACTGGAAATTGATATGGTAAAATAGAAGATAACACTAATATTAATGCTATAATAAGAAAAATACAATTGACAAAAGTTTAAAAGCTGAAAAAAATGAAATTAAAATTAATGATGGATTTAAAAAAGTGGTAAATAAAAATTGTATAATTGGTCAGCTTTAGAAGAAAGATGCTTTATTAGATATATATATGAGACATGCTGGATTAACACCATAAAAATGAAATTATAGATGTGGATAGATGTGCTAAACAAATGTCCTATTTTTGAATTATGGAGAAATAGAACTAGAAAAAAAATAGGATGTAACAATATAAGCTATTTTAAATATAATTAATATATAATAAGATATCTTTTTAAATAATATTTAATTATATTTAATTATTTATTTTTTATTAAAGTTTTTTTTCAAAAATTAATAATAATAAATAAAAATATAATATTTAGGATTGGTGAATGGGGATTGGTGATTGAGGATTGAGGAGTAAGGATTGGTGCTAA
>JAEEGK010022586.1_pt1 | contig 13200 bp, 20 predicted proteins | sample 8958771 | NCBI WGS metagenome assembly JAEEGK01 (sample SAMN16246547, study PRJNA631951) | gut metagenome | biome: gut microbiome; feature: rumen; material: SC-attached | host: Bos | place: Iran: Karaj | collected 2018-10 | reverse complement strand
GCATGGCTGGCAGGCCAATTAAAGATGCACTTGTGCATTGCCGGTAGCATTAGGGCTATGCCCGAAAAAGAAAAACCACCGGCTATTGAACAGCTCCCCGTCAAGAGGACAATGAAATAAAATAAAGTTTTGAGACGCTGATGACTTCGTGTTGTCAGCGTTCTTGCTTATGCAGCAAGATATAATTCATGTTTCTCCATGGGTGTCAAAACGCCAAGATTTCGTTGGAGTCGTTTATGGTTGTAGTAGTCAATATAATCCGTAATCATTTGAATTAATGCGTCTCTGCTGGTAAACCGTTTCCCGTAATATCGTTCCCGCTTAAGAATTCCCCAAAAACCTTCCATCGGTCCGTTATCAATGCATTTGGCAACACGGGACATGCTTTGTGTCATGCCTGCTTTTTCCAGTTTTTGGTGAAATACCCTGCTGGTGTATTGGTAACCTCTGTCACTGTGGAAAATCGGGTGGGCTTCCGGGTTTGCCTGGACGGCTTTATCAAATGTATCATATACCAGCTTAGTATCGTTACTATCCCGAATCGCAAATGCAGTAATCCTACGGTCATATAAATCCAGAATGGCGCTCAGATAAATTTTGTGTTTATCAATCCCTTCATACCATTTAAATTCTGTCACATCTGTCAGCCATTTCTCGTTTGGTTTTTCTGCCTTAAAGTTCCGGTCAAGTACATTCTCTGCAATATACTGTGGATTGGGAGCCTGTCGTGTACAACCATGGTTCGCATACTTTATCGTGGATTTTATTTTCAGTATCCTGCAGATACGCAGAACCCGCTTATCGTTGACGGCTACACCGTAATATCGGTCCAAATCATCCCGGATTCTTCGGTATCCTTTATCTGGATATTTCTTATGGATAGTCTCAATTAATGTGGCAATCTGTTTATTTTCACGGAGTCGCTCTCCCTGATTCTCGCGTAACCATTTATAATACGCTGTTCTGGAAATGTGTAGCAAGGTACAAATGGTTTCTACCGGGTACCCGAATTCTTTGTAGCTGCGTTGGACGGCTTCATACAGGTGGTTCTGCCTTACTTGCGAAAGGCATCCCTCCTTTCTATCTCGTCCAATTTTTTTAACACATCCCGCTCCATCTGCAACATATATTTCTCGTGCTCCAGTTGGGCTATCTTAATACGAAGCTCTTCTAATTCTGATCGGGGCGTCTGGGCAGCCGTCCGTTTTCCCCGACGGTCTTCCAGACCGGCTTCTCCCAGTTCCTTATATTTTTGTACCCAGGTGTAAACCTGCTGGTAGCTGACCTTGTATTCCAAGGCAGTGGCTCCATAGTCGAACCCCCGTTCCATACATGCTTTCACAATCTGTATCCGTTCTTCTTGGCTAGTCTTACGCGCCTTTTTCATGCGGCTCCCTCCTGACATCTTTCGACCGAAGCTCTTACCGCTATTATACCGCTTTATCCACTCCCGTAGTAGGTGTATGTCACGAACTTTGTATTTTTTACAAATCTGACGTAACGAAATCCCTCCTGCTAAATACTCCTCTACCGCCATTCGTTTTAATTCCACAGGATAACTCCGATTGTGAGATTGAGATACTAAACCTTGGATACCCTCGACTTCATATAAACGCAACCAATCTATAATTGCCATATCATTTATTCCGGACATCTTGGCTGCTTGGGATGGAGTGATTTCGTTAGACAATATACGTGTTACCCAAGCCAACTTTTCTTCTACGGAATACTTTGCTTTTCCCATAAAAATAGCTCCCTTCATAGAATTTAGTGTTTATTATTTCACTGTTTCCTATAAAGGGAGCATATCATTCTATTATTTTAGCAATAGACAGGGGAATTTGTTTTTGTTCAATATATTTATCGTCTCGGCCTGTAAAACGCTATCAATATCAATATAAAAAAAACCGCTTACGTTTTTGCAAGCGGTAAATTACTATTTAAAATATTTTTCCATTTCTTTATCAGGCAACTCCTTGTTAATACCGTGCAAACTCTCAAACCTCTTTAATAAGCAAGCACTTTTACTTTTACTTTTTCCTTCGCTTCTTCGCAGCCCTGTGCAGCAGCTTCTTCATACCACTTTTCAGCCACGTTTAGATCAGCTTCCACGCCTAATCCTTCTTCATAAGCCTCGCCTAAATAGTATTTCGCATTCACAACTTCCCTTGCAGCCGCTTTCTTGAACCAAATTACAGCTTTTTTATAATTTTGTACGATACCCATGCCAGTATAATAGCACTGCCCTAATAAAAATTGCGCATTACCAACATTCTTTACAGCGGCTTTTCGAAAAAACAAAACTGCAGTTTTCAAATCTTGCGGAACAATTTCGCCTAAAAAATATGTTATGCCTAAAAAATACAGTGCATCAGGCAAACCCTGTAAAGCAGCCATTTCCATAAGCTTTATTCCACGTTCAACATTTCGTTTAACGCCGCGTCCATGTAAATAGCAATATCCTAATTCATATTGTGCCGGTGCATACTCATACTCTACTGCCTTGCGGTACCATTTCAATGCTTCTCTTTGATTAAATCTCACTCCGTATCCATAATCATAACATTTACCCAGCATACATAGCGCCTCGGGATATTCTTGTAAAGCGGATTTGCGATACCAATTAAGCGCTGAAGCAATATCTTTTTCGACACCGTCACCTCTATAATAACAATCCCCAACCAGGAATTGCGCTTTTGCTTCACCCTTTATTGCACGCTTTAACAGTTTTTCAAACTCATTTCTAGGTTTATTAAAACTATATTCCATAGAAAATACCTTCCCCCGATGTTTATAGCACTGACGGCAGAGAAGGCTGAACTAAACTCTGTCGCCGGTGCCGAAAAGTGCGAGATACCGATGCGCCATCGCCGGTATTACTTCTTCTGCTTTGATAGAGCCGCACTTTTACACATATTGTCAAACAACAGACTTAATTATACTCTTTTCATAATATTTTTCAAGCCTTTTTGGTATTTGCTTGTGCTGACTTTATTTATCAAGTTATAACCAACAAACAAAAACACCCGCAGGTTTCCCTGCGGGCTAAACTCTAATCATTATTTTACTGCCTCCTCGTCCATACACATGCCCCTGAAAATGGCATTGACAGCTTTAAGGCGCGCTTCAAACTGCGAAGCTTCAAGCCATTCAAGAACTTTTGTGCGGTGGAGCTGTTCATAATTATCTTTTGCCGGCGGTAAACAACGGATCTCCTTCGCCAGTAACAGAAACGCCTTTGCTGCTGCCCTGCGGAATTCAATCGTCGCTTTACCCTTCCAGCTGTATCTGTCCCAATACATCCAGCACTTGTAACGAGGCAGATACACCCAGCGGGTTCCAAACATTTCTTTAAGGCGTTCCGCGTTACCATAATCATTTAACGGCAGATTCATCAATTTTATGATCTGTTTCTTAAACATCGTAATCCTCTTTTCCATTTTTTCCTTAATAATTTATAACCAGTGCTCATACAATAACCGTGCAAGCATTTTATTTTCTAATTAAAATGTTTGGGAACGCCGGTTTCCCGGCGTCCCCAGTTACCGTTTGGGTATTTCACCCCGCATTGCGGCAATATTGCAGCTCAGTTCCCCGATGACCTCTGTGAGGCCTGCCAGCTTGTTTTCCATGCGCACCAATAAAAACCAGCTCAGCACGACCGGGAAACCAAAGTCTTTAATAAAGCCGAATACTTCGGAAATATCGGTCATTCAACCACGTCAAGGGTCGTGGTGCGGAGGCGACCTTCCACGGCTTCCACGATGTCGCCGCCGGTGGTAGCGAAGATGTTGTTGTCAACAATCGTCTGCATGGCAGCGTCGATTTCCGCTTTTGTTACACCGTTTTTCGGTTCCTCAATGTTAAGGATCACCTTCTTGCCCACCGCGTTTTTAAACACCAAATCCAGATCAGTATCAGACTTCATCATTTTTCCCCCCATTCAAAATAATACAATACAATTAAAATAGCTTTGTAAGGCGGTTTCCACTAAACCGGGGCGTATTGGTCAAACTGGCTTTTATGCTAAGCCTCAGCACCGCCCGCTGCCTTATTTACATGGCGGACGCATTTAGTTGCGCCCGCCTTTCTTTTTCCCCCGATTACTCTTCGGACAGGGTTGCCCGTTCCACTACTACCAGTCCGGTAATGTCGTTATCGAACAGACCGCCCAGCGCTTTGCCTACTGCCAGGATCTTTGCCGGTTCTGCGTCCGGTTTGACATTGGAGTAAGAATAGCTCTTGGTTACCAGATTCCCGTCCGCGTCAGTACCGCGGGCAATGGAAACAGATAATGTACGCTTCACTACATTCATAGCTGCTGCCATTTTGTTACACCTCCCTTCTGCATTTTTTTGTGAGAGCGTTGCAGCTTTTCTGTTACAGCTGCTCCGCTCCCCCGTGCGGGACTTACCGTTCGTCCGGCTTACAACTGCAGGCCCTACGATTCTGCCGCATGCCGCTTCGCGCGCCCGCTATTTGCACTGCAACGTACCGGGACGTTACAGGTCAAACCATTGTTACGCTGTCTGCTCCAGTTTTTTCATCTCATGCCGGTAGAACAGCGCCTTCCCCCGCAGCAGCGCGCCGCCGGGAATCAATACCCCGCCGTGGATATAATCCGGCAGGAACCACAGATCCCATTTGGAATACGGATCCCCGCTGCCGGGGCCGTAGTGGTCTTTCAGGGCAATTTCACAGTGTGTCTGTACGTTGTCCTTGTTTATGGCAAGACCCAGCCCCTCACAGAGAATGGCCACCAGTTTCGCCATCGTCTCGATTTGCTCCGCCGTCGGCGGTTCATCCCCGTAGTTGATGATGGCATCATCCGGTCCGGCATACCTGCTTCCTGCCCTGACTGCGTGGATCGTCCTCACGTTGCCGTTTCCCGGCGGCCAGCAGTTGCCATCACAACCGCATAAAAGGCTCACCGCCATACTGCCCGAGTTGCGCAGCCACGTATGGGCTTTCTTTTCGGTGAACTCACTGCAGTTCGCATACACCTGGCCGTCTTTATCTACGCACAGGTGGTAGGCGTCTTCGTTGACACCGTAATGGCCTCCCGTCCAGTGCAGAAAGATGCGTGCTACTTTGTCCCGCGCTGCCCGGGCCATCGTCATAATTTCCTTTTCCTCAATTACCTTTGCTTCGCTCATGTCTTATTTCTCCTTTTCCTTTTCGTTTGTCAGGGCTTCGTAATTACCCCTCTACTTGTATAATTGCTTGAGCCGAAAAAAATTCAACCACAACTTGGATTTTTTTTGAAATTTTTTAAAAAAACTTTGCAAACGGCGTGAACAGACAGAAAGGCCCGCACTTTTCGTCACGGAGAAAGTGCGGGCTTATTTCATAAAATAAAAACTCCTCACCAAACCCCGCAAAAGGTTTGGTGAGGAGAATGTACAGTTCATAATGCAATCAAAACATACAATCTTTGGTTACTTTTCTTTGTTGCTACTCCCGTCAGTATGATCCAGCTGTTTCCGAATCACCCGCAGTTTATTAATGACAGCCTGAGACACATGATTTGTTGATTCCGGTGTATTGAATTCTGGCTCAGATTCCTGAGCTTTGTCCAGAAGCGACAAATCATCTGCTTCCTTTTTCAGTATCTCGTTGTAAATACTGAAAAGCCTGTTCAAATTCTTTTTATACGGCTTACATATCCCGTGTTCCCACCGGTGAACGGACATTTGCTTCACGCCCATTAAGTCTGCCAGCTGGTATTGCGATAAGTTTGCCGCCAATCGACATTCTAAAAATAACTTTGCAAGTTCTGCATTGGGGTTCATCCCGACGTCATACCTCCATAAAACAAATTTGCTTATTGTGATTCCTGTGTGTCAAGTCAAATTATATTTTTCTGGAATGATTGCGCGAACCGTACAAGAATGAATGTTAGCACAAGTGTTCAAGCTTGTCAATATAAAATCCGGGAAACAAAAAAAGGAATGTTCCGAGCGAAACATTACACTTTCACAACCACGGTCAACTTTTTTTGTAAACTTCCAATTTTTTTCATTTCTAACTTGTGGTCAAAGTTGTGGTCAAAGTTGTGGTCAAAATTTCAAAGATGTGGTCATAGTTGTGGTCAAATTTCGAAAAGATGTGGTCAAAGTTGTGGTTAAAGTTGTTATCTTGTCAAATTCTTTTTGTTCTGCTATCCTTTTCAGCATGCGCACCAAATTTTTTATCAAAAATTTTGGGAAAGGATTAAAAAAATATGAGCTTATCAAACGGTGAAACAGAAGAAAATCTTACTGGTGTCACTTCATGGAACGAGAAGTATCAAAAGGCCCATGCGGGTGACATAGAAGCCGAGTACAGCATTTATATGGCAGCGGATCCGTTCATCGAACGCTTATGCAACGTACCCTATTTCCGGGACCGGCTTGGTAAAGATGAAATCCGGAGCATCTGCTCTTTCGCACTGGTGAAGTGGGTACGGAAAGAACAGCAGCTGCCCCCGGACGAGGAAGTCCCTTTTCTCTTACGGTCTGTGTTACGAAAGACATTACTTTGCTGCATACGGCGGCAGGACTTTAGAGCGGAACATGAACAACCGGCAGCGTACCGAAATACAGATACTGCTTCCGAAGAGGATGAGCCGGGTAACAGCCGTATTGAAAGAGAAGCTACAGACAGTGCGGAAGAACCGGAAAGCAAATGTTTGCGCAACGCGTTTCGCGTGGCAGTACGCAACGCAGTCGGACAGTTGCCGAAAGAGGAAAAAGAAATGATCCATGCACTTTATTTTCAGCATAAGAGCATGAAAGAAGTGGCGAAGGATCTGGACTGCACCTTCCAGTTTGCTTACCAAACGCGGCGTAAAGCGTTTCAGCATTTGCAGGTGTTGTTAGAAAACTGCGTTTCATCCTGACCGCATATCCGGCCCCCCGGGGCCGGATTCCCTTTTGGGAACGGTCCTAATTGAAATAAATGGAGGATAATAAAATGAACGAAATACATACAGACCCTGTGTTAGATATGAAAACCCTGTTTGCCATTTACACCGATCCGGACGGTGTTTCCATCATCGGCGCATGGAACGGCGTGAAGATGCTGGCCGCTTCCGATCCGGAAGGCTGCGTGCGAATGACTTCCGGCCTGCCCATGGACACTGCCATGCTGGCCGGGCTGTTTCATTGTACAGAAAGTATCGTACAAAAAACCCTTTCTCTGTTTGAGAAGTTGCGCCTTCTTACCGTAACGGACGGCCTGATCCGAATTACAGGCTGTAAGAATGACAGCGCAACAAACAGGATTGCAGCCCGGAAACAGGACGAAAGTAAAGAAACGGAAGCCCATAAACGGGAGCTGGCCCGGTTACGCCAGGCGGAACGCCGGGCAAGACAGAAACAGGAAAAGGAACAGCAGAAAGAAAATGTTGCTGCCACCCCTGAAGCAAATTGTGACGAAGCGCGTGACGAAAAACGTGACATGTGTGACAACGTGCGTGACCGTCACGCTGTCACGCGTGACAGGCGTGACAAGGTGCGTGACATGCGTGACACCCATCGTGACAACCCCGTGCAAAGCTCCATGAACACTGCATCTTCAGGCAGCGTGACAGAGCGTGACACCCGGCGTGACATGCGTGACACAGGTAATACAGTTAACAGTAATATAAATAATAATTTAAATGCTTTAAATGCTTTAAATGCTGATAAGCATCTAAGCACTTATGAAACGGAAAATGAAAAAACAGAAACAACACCCAAAAACAGTTTGAATCCTTCCGGAAATTGTGTGCCCTGGCATCCGGAAGAAAACGGGCAGAAAATTCCCCTGAACCTGTTGCCGGAAACCATCCGCAACGTCATAAACGAATACAATAAACTGCCCCTGCCCAAATACAACGGCATCATCCCGTCTCTGCTGGAAAAAATGAAATACCTGTTACACCATTACGGGGAACGTATCGTAATCAAAACCATTGCCGGGATTGCCAACAGTACGTTTCTTTTGGGGAAAAAGGAAAACAGCAGCTGGACCGCTTCCCTTTCGTGGCTGATGGACGCGAAGAACTTTGCCAAGGTGTATGCGGGAAAATACAGCAACAATACGGACGGCAGCTGTGACAAAAACTGGAAACTCGGGGATCCCTTCCCCATTCAACTGCCCGGGGAAGGTGAACGGCGCTTTACGGCGGAAGAACAGCGGGTGGCGATACGTAAGCTTTCCATCCCCACCACACCGGCACAAATACGGGCGGCCCGTCTGTGCGGGCTGCCGCTTGACAGGGAGGCAATCATATAATCATGGATTCAACAATAATGAAAATTATAAAACACGAAAAACGGCTGAAGGCCCTTGGAATGGAAAAACTCTGCCGTTGGGATTTTGCCCATGACAACCGACAAAACCCCAGGGCCACTAATATAATTCTTGACTACACCGCAAATTTCAAAGAAATGCTGGAAGAAGGCACCGGCATGATCATTTACGGGAACACAGGGGCCGGAAAGACCTTTGCCGCCGCACAGATTGTGAATGAACTCACGGACAGGGGCTATGACTGTATGTTCACCAGCATGTCCAACATCATCACGGAACTGGGTACGCTGGGCATGGAGGGCAAGCGGAATCTGTTTTACCAGATTTTTTCCAAAGATTTGCTGGTACTGGACGACCTGGGTGCGGAAGTGGAATCTTCTAACACGAACCAGATTTTTATACAGATCGTGAACACCTGTCTGTCGAAAAACATCCCTATCATCATTACGACGCCCTTCCATGAAGAGAACCTGCTGGAAGGCAATGCAAAACGGGTGTTGGCCATTTCCCGCCTGATGAGACGGAACATTTCGTTCACCATGCAGGTACCCGGCGAACGCCGCTGCCTGGAGCTGCAGAAGAAACAGAGACTGGAAGCCCTGGTGAAAGGCGCCGCCAGCCAGACCCCGCTGGCCGGATATGAGGAACCGGAAACGGATTGGCCGGGAACCACCGTGCAGGAAACCACCGTACAGGAATGTCTGCCGGAAAACATTCAGCAGACCCTGCCCTTAGTTGAAAACGAAGATAAGGAGAGATAACTGCCATGGAAGAAAAACTGATACCCCAGAATATTGCAGCGGAACAGAGCGTGCTCGGCGCATTGCTCATTGATAAGACAGCCATTAACCGGGTGGTTGGAAAACTGAAAAAGGAAGATTTCTACCGCCCTGCACACCAGATCACCTATGAGGCCATGCTGAATCTTCATGCCCGTAACATCCCGATCGACATGGTAACGATTACGGAAGAACTGAAGAAGATGGGAAAATATGAGGATGTAGGCGGCGTCAATTTCATTACGATGCTGGCTAATATGGAATTCACATCGGCCAACATCCAATACCACGCCCGCATTGTGGAAGAAAAGGCCCTGCTGCGGGAAGTGATTGACAGCGGCACGAAACTGGCATCCATGGGCTACCACTGCAATGATGGTGAAATCCATCATGTAGTGGATGCCGCCCAGCAGCAACTGCTGCACCTGACCAACCGCTATGTGGGATCTGACTATGTTCACATTAAAAGCATTGTGGAACCGCTGGTAGACCGTTTCGGCGAAATGGTGGAAAGCAATGAAACCGTCACCGGCGTTGCCTCCGGGTTTACCGATCTGGACGAGCTGATCGGCGGCCTGCATCCTTCGGATTTTATCATACTGGCAGCCCGCCCTTCCATGGGCAAAACCGCCCTGGCGCTTAACATTGCGGAAAATGTGGCCCTGCGGGGAGCCAAGCCCGGGGAACCGGCCAAACGGATCATCTTTTTCAGTCTGGAAATGAGCCGGGAACAGTTGGCGCAGCGTATGATCTGCACCGAAGCCAACGTAAGCAAACAGGACCTGCACCCCGGGAAAGCCGCCGCAGAAGGCGGAAAGATTTCGGAAGAAGAACTGCAAAACAAAAAGTCGTCGGTGATGAGCCGGATCTGGAAAGCGGCAGACAAACTGGTCAATTCCAGCGTGTACATTGACGACACGCCGGGCCTTACCATACAGGAGATGCGTTCCAAAGTCCGCCGCCTGAAATCCGAAGGCAGCGTGGATCTGATCGTGATTGATTACCTGCAGCTGATGCAGGCGCCCAACGTGAAAAACAATTCCGAAAACCGCCAGCGCGAAGTTTCGGAAATCAGCCGCGGGCTGAAGGCCATGGCCCGTGAGATGAACGTGCCGGTGCTGGCGCTTTCCCAGTTAAGCCGCAGCGTGGAGACCCGTCAGGTTAAAAAGCCCATGCTTTCCGACCTGCGGGAATCCGGTTCACTGGAACAGGACGCGGACATTGTTATGTTTCTGTACCGGGAAGATTATTATAAAAAAAATGACGCCGCCCCTACCCACCTTACCGAACTGATTGTGGCCAAACACCGTAACGGCCCTACCGGAAAGGTCAACCTGTTTTTCAAAAACGATTGCACCCGGTTTATCAGCCTGAACGAAGCGGATGCGTACTAATGAACGAAGCGGATGCGTACTAATGAACGAAGCGGATGCGTACTAAAGGAGGAAAAAGAATGATGGAAAAGGAAAAAATGTATCTGAAAACGATTACCGCCAAAGCGCGGAAATTTTATGTTGGCGAGGCCGCCCTGCACATTGCCAAATTGCTGCGGGATAACTGCGTCAGTCTGCAGACCCGCTGCCTTGTGGTGCAGGAAGGTTACGAAAACGCCTACACGGCTCTTGCGTATCAATATAATTTTGAACGTGACGATTCCTATGATGCCATCCTTGGCGACATGCAGCTTGCAGCCCAGATGCAGTTTAACATGTTGCCGGCGTTTGTGCAGGAACTGCTGCAACGTGAATACGGCGACACAGAAAAAGACCGGACAAAATTCTGCAGAGCCGCATTACTGAAAACCGTCACGTTGATCCGAAATGACAAAAAAGCGGCTACGTTAGAAGCTATAAAAAAGAAGTACTATGCGGAAATTCCGTTTTAAGGTTTGTACGCTAAGAAGGCATTAAGTTATTGGCTTAAAGAATCCAAAAAAATCTCCCTCTGCTTACTTCTAAAAATAAGCAGGGGGAGTTGCTCTTTTATTTGATTTTTCAATGATAGTTACGCGTATAAATTGAGATTTACCATACTATAGTCCTTTTAACGGCTGGGGCAACGGCCAGGGCATTGCCCTGGACTACTAAAACCAATGAATTCGTAAAACTGTATGAACTGGGAATCAATTCAATGATTGAACTCCACAATGGAAAGACAGTATTCGCTCTTGCGATGCATCAGCTACTGAACAAATGCCTCCAGCCACCTGTTGTAAGGCCGTATCGTCCAGCTTCACATCATCCATTTCAGCCAAATACGCTTCGGCTTCTTCTTTCGTCAATTCGATACCCTCAGATTTTGCCAGTTCCATCAATTCTTCGACAGTTTCACAAGCCATAGCCTTTTGAATCTGTTCTTTCGTCAGTTCATTCATGTTGATTTTTCCCATTGTAAAATACCTCCGTTTTTTTAAACACCAACACCCTGTCTTCCTTTAATAAGCAGTATAGCATGTGCCACCACCCGCCACTTTTTTCAGTGCGTCGCTGTCAATATTTCAAGGTTTGACATTGTATTCCTTGAAGTCCACCAGCCACATTTTTCAGCATATCCTCATCAAGCTCGTAGTCTTCCAGCTCCGCCATGTACGCTTCGGCTTCTTCTTTCGTCAGTTCGACACCTTCAGTTTTTGCCAACACCATAAGTTCCTCGGCAGTCTCGCAGGACATTGCTTTGGCAATCTGTTCTTTTGTTAACTCATTTTTGTTAATTGGCATATCATAACCTCCTTCAAAAAATAAAGAATAGAGCCGTAACTTTCTATTTATGTTTAGGGTTAAAAAAGATTCATACCCGCATAGAAGAGTGGTTTGAACCATTTGAAATTATATCGGCATACCTTTCAGATGACACTTGTAACTAAAACACTGGTCGAAGTCCTTCGTTACGCACTCTTTCGCACTGCAGTCCCCATATAATCCACCGCCAGCTACCTGTTTCAGCGCATCGCTGTCAAGTTAGTTCCACATCTTCAATCTTTTCCCACTGCAGTCCCCATAGCATCCACCGCCAGCTACCTGTTTCAGCGCATCGCTGTCAAGTTCCACGTCTTCTATCTCCGCTAAATACGCCTCGGCTTCTTCTTTCGTCAGTTCCACGCCTTCGGATTTCGCCAGCTCTATGAGTTCCTCGGCGGTTTTGCAGGCCATAGCCTTTTGAATCTGTTCTTTTGTTAACTCATTTTTATTAATTGACATTTTAGTACCCACACTTTCAAAAAACCTCTTTATCATGCACCAGTTATGCCACCACCTCTATTACAACGTTGGTCAGCTCCCAAGCCAGCACTGTAGCACATACCACCTGCTACCTGTTTCAGTGCATCACTATCAAGTTCCACATCTTCCAGCTCCGCCATATACGCTTCAGCTTCCTCTTTCGTCAACTCATAGCCCACGGCTTTTGCCAACTCCATCAATTCTTCAGCAGTCTCGCAGGACATAGCTTTTGCAATCTGTTCTTTCGTCAATTCATTCATTTTAATTTTTTCCATTATAAAATACCTCCATTTTTTTAACACCAACGCCATATATTCCTTTAATAAGCAGTATAGCATGTACCACCACCCGCCACTTTTTTGACCGTTGTCTCGTCCAGCTCAACATCGTTCATCTCAACCAAATAGGCTTCAGCTTCCTCTTTGGTAATGTCAATGCCTTCCGATTTAGCAAAAGCAATCAACTCTTCCACAGTCTTACATTGCATTGCTTTTTCAACCATTTCTTTTGTGATTTCATCTTTATTAATCGGCATAGCAAAAGCCTCCTTATAATAATTTTTTTACTACTTTGAAGTTTCCCTAAAGTAGGTATCCCATAACAAAGTACCACCAGCGACCTTTTGCAAAGTTTCTTTATCTAACTCATAATCTTCCAATTCTTTCAGATACGCTTCTGCTTCTTCTTCCGTAACTTCATAACCACCAGTTTTTGCTAACGCAATCAATTCATCGGTGGTTTTACACTGTATAGCTTTAGCAAGCATTTCTTTTGTAAGTTCGTTTTTGTTAATTGGCATAGTAGAATTCTCCTTAAAATAATTTATTTTGCTATTTATTTATATATACAAAACAGGTTCGGCAAAATTGACGCTGTTGGAAATTATTTTTTTAATTATATCATACTAATCGTTGCTGAGCAAAACA
>JAEEGK010022584.1_pt1 | contig 13201 bp, 10 predicted proteins | sample 8958771 | NCBI WGS metagenome assembly JAEEGK01 (sample SAMN16246547, study PRJNA631951) | gut metagenome | biome: gut microbiome; feature: rumen; material: SC-attached | host: Bos | place: Iran: Karaj | collected 2018-10 | reverse complement strand
ATGATGATCGACCTTGGCTGATTGATGATGAGCCCTATGAGTTCTGACGGTGTTCCGCTCATTCGTCCGCGGAATAGTCGGACATCCCCACGTAGCTTATGAGGTCGGACAGTTTCATGCCGTTCTCCCAGCGCATGATGAAGTTACCGTTGGCGGATGTCTCGAACTTGGGGATGCGGCGGAATAGTATCGCGTTGCGCCCTTTGAAGACGTGGTCCGTCGGTATGGTGAAGATCCTCCACGGATCGCCGCGGAACGATTTCAGTCTGTAGGCGTAGATCGGCACGAGATGGGATTGCGTGCATTCGTCCAGCATCCCGTTGGCCTGATCGGACAGCCTGGCGTTCTTGCTGAAGTGCATGACGTCGTCGGCCGAGCTCTTGACCTCGATAGGGAACGAGAAATCCCACCTCAGTGCCACGAGGTCGATTCCCAAAGAGCCGGCGGCACGGGTCACCAGGAACGGGTTGGTGAGCATGCTCAGATACGCGGCCTTCTCTGCCTCGCTGCACGTCTTCACCATCTTGGCGATGACCTTCTCATCGCCGGACAACAGTCCTTTCAGTTCCCTCTCGTACGGTTCGCCCGGTGCTGCCATGTTACATCCCAGTTACTAGACCGGATGATGAGTATATAAAGAAAAGAAGGGGGTCGCCGAAAATGGCGAAAGTGGGGGATGGCTCCCCCGTTTCGATCATGGGGACAGTCTGCTGGGGTCCCTGGGGAAGAGGATAGCTTCCCTGATGTTCGGGAGGTCCAGCATCTTGACCAGGAGCCTCTCGATACCGATTCCCCATCCGCCGTGCGGGGGCATCCCGTATTTGAAGGCATCCAGATAGAATCCGAAGTCGTCCGGGTTGAGTCCCTTCTTCTCCATCCTGGCCACGAGCCTGTCGTACCTGTGCTCCCTCTGGCCTCCGGAGGAGATCTCCTGGCCGCGGTAGTCGAGGTCGAACGAGAACGAGTATGGGGTTCCGTCCTTCTCCATGATGTAGAAGGGCTTGGCCTCCTCTGGGTACTCGGCGATGAAGTAGAGGTCCACTCCCTTCCCGGCCATGACGTCTCCGACGATCTTCTCTCCCTCGGTTCCGAGGTCGTCGCCCTCCTTGAGAGGCAATCCGCCGTCGTTGACGATCTTCAGGCACTCGGAGTAGGTGAGGATGGGGTAGGGGCGGGCGGGGACGTTGATCTCCTTTCCGAGGATCTCCAGCTGCTTCTTTCCCCTCTCCTTGAGGCCGACGAGCACGTGGTCGATGATCTCCTCGATCATTGCCATGACCTGCTCCTCGTTCTCGATCCAGGACATCTCTCCGTCGAAGGAGATGAACTCGGTGACGTGACGGTTGGTGTTGGAGCGCTCGGCGCGGAAGGCGGGAGCTATCTCGTAGATGCGGTCCAGGCCGGTGCTCATGAGGATCTGCTTGTAGAGCTGGGGGGACTGGGCGAGGTAGGCGGGCCTGTCGAAGTACTGGACCTGGAACAGCTCGGCTCCTCCCTCCGCACCTGCGGCGGAGATCTTGGGGGTGTACACCTGGACGAATCCGTTGCCGCGGACGGCCTCCTCGATGAGCTCGACCATGAGGGCCTTGAGCTCGAAGATGGCCCTGACCTCGGGCTTCCTGAGGTCCATGAACCTGTTGTTAAGACGAGTGTCCATCTCGACGTTGACCTTGTCGATGACTCCCATAGGGAGGGGGACGGCCGCCTCGCTGAGGACCTCCGCGGATGCGGGGATGATCTCGAGCCCCAAAGCGGTCTGGTTGCTCGCTTTGACCTCTCCGGTGACGGAGACGACGGTCTCCCTGGAGAGCTTGGTGAGGAGCCCGAAGAGTTCGGGGTCGATCTTCTTCTTGGGCATGGTGATCTGGATGGTCCCGTACCTGTCGCGCAGGGTGAGGAACGAGATGCCTCCCATGTTCCTGATGTCTTGGACCCATCCGCTCACGGTAGCGGTACCGTCCTCGACCTTGATGTTGCTCGAGTCTCTGATGACTGCCATAATGGGTTCGCAATAGCTATTCAATATAAGACCGTTGACACTGAAAAGGGCAAAGAAACAAAAAAAACTATAGTGCTACTCATAGTGATAAGAAAGATGGAAACAGTTTAAGACTATAGTCTAACTATTCAGTCCTCGTCCATTGGAACGGCGTCCCTGAGTATCACATGCGGACGTCCTTGGTCCTCGATGACCTTGCACTCCACCTGGTAGACCACCTTCAGGTTCTCCTCATTGATGACCTCGTCCGGAGTCCCGACAGCGTATCATCCATCTAGCGAATTCATGCCAGCCAGCTCTTCACCGAATCTCCGCACGACTTCACGTCCGTGCCGCGGATGGGCAGGCCTTCAGCGATGTTAGCACCAGGTGCGCAGGTCGCTATCATCTCGACGCTGGTTCCCATGCCACTCCCTTCGTTGGTACATAGGGGATGTATAGTCTTCCCTTCCCAGCTGTTCCTCTCTAGGAACGTCGCCACAGGCATCGGGATGGTCCCGCACCAGTTTGGATAGCACAGATAGACGTCATCGTATCCCGAGATATCCGGACAAGACCTGAGCGCTGGGCGATGGGACTCGACCCATTCCTTCTTCGCACGCTCCACCTGGCCCCGGTATTTCCTGGAATACAGGTCCTTGGGGACTATCTCCATAGACGGGCAGTCGAGCTCCCTTGACAATATGGTGGCAGCAACCTTGGTATTCCCCGGATCGCGCTCCTCGTACTTTCCGTTCACATATGTTTCCCCGGGCACGGAGAAGAAAACCACGCAGCGCGATCCTTTTCCGGAGGTTCTATCCATCATATTTAGGAAGAACTAAATTATATTTATTTATATTTAGTCAATCCTTAATATCCAACGTCGGTCAGGCTTGGGACGAAATAGAATGCGACTCTGCTGGCAAAGGTTCCGAGGGCCTCCTCTGACGAATCATGCTACGGCATCGAGATCCCATTCTCCCTGAAAAGGGTCCCTCTCGTAAAAACGAGCAAGCCTCCCTGACGATCCTCAGTTTCTAATCGCATCCCCCTCATGTCTCCGCGGAGATAGCAGATCTGAAGGAGGAAAAGGACAGCCCCTCCCCTTAACTGTGTTGGACATGGAGGCTCGTACAAATCTGGGAGGGAACGGATACAGGACGCTCATGGCCAGATCGCCAAGGAACGACGGCGCGCCCGTTGCAGACATAGGGACGACAGAAACCAGACAAGCTGGATAAGGCGTTTTGGATGCCCGAAGGCATCCGGTTCAGCCGATCATGGGATCGTCCGGACCGTTGTTGCAGTACTTGAGCTAGATCTTCTCGTAGAAGAGGACGATGCTGGACAGTCCGAGCTCGTGGTTCTCCTCTATGACGGCTTTTGGCGGCCTCTTCCCTCCCACCAGGGATATCGAGCTGCGGAAGCTGACCGTGCTGTCGTCGCTGTCGATGTTGAATCCGCCCATTATCGAGCGGCAGTTCAGGTCCAGCAGCTCCTTGCAGATGCTCGCGTAATACCTGGACTTGATGGTCGCAGGATAGATGGTGGTGAAGACGAGGTGGTTGTTCACGCGCGTAATTGTCTGAAGGACGCCCTTCAGATCGTCGGAGAGTGTGTAGACTGCCACGTACATGTCTTCCTCGCGGTCGTACACGTACTTTATTTTGAGGCTCTTGAGGGTCTTTGCGACCACATCGGTGCTAATTCTAGACATCCTATTCCCTCCTTTCGGAATCGATTCTGAGCGACTCGAGGCCGCTCGAGCACGTTTCCGAGCTCAGTATCTCTTTGGCGATGTGGGGTATTAAAAGGTGCTACGCTACGCTCAAAAAATATTGAGCTGTCAATGTATAATGTAATGAGGCTGCATTATCTGATTAGTTGATATACTAAACTAATTTTAATCGACGATTGTTGAATAATATTAAAATATTACTTTGATTATTTGGAAAAATTAACGCATATTGTCGAATTCAATCACAGAACGGTTGAACGATCGTCGACATAACTAAGACAGCTGAGATCGGGGACGGCGGAACCGGCTGCCTACGACGATCAATCGCTCTGCGTGTATGCGCCGTACGGTTCCAGCAACCCTAATATTTATAAAACGGGTTATCAGAACACCGAGGGCTGCCCTTGACATCGAAATATGAAGGAGGTGTTTTCGAACGAACGATCTTCCGATTGGCGATGCTAACAGGAAAGCGTTCATCGTGATCGATGGAATCAGCTACTACAAAGATGAGGAGAACCCGTTCCAATATGACGAACCCAAGATAACCAACATCGTCGATGCAAAAGGCTACAAATTCTCGGAGCTCGAGCTACCCGAAGCCGATGGATCAGTGGATAAGGCTATCGGATTATGGAAAGAAGTGGGCCAGAGGATTCCCAAGGACGTCGTGAGGATATTCCAATCCGACATCACTGAGGATGGTAGACGCCACATCCTCACGGAACGCATAGCGGGAACGCTGGACAATGTCATGGGCAAGGAGAAGAGGAGAGGCATGGAAGACAAGCTCACCACGGGCGATGCCATGGACATCCTCAGATCCGTGGACAGAATCCACAAGCTGGGGCTGTTCGGCCTCCACATCTCTAAGGACAACATCGTGCTGGGCGAGCATGAGTGGACCGTCGACGACCTGAAGGACTGGGGAGCCAACATAGGCACGAGGATAGCCAAGAAGCACAAGTGGAAGTTCTCCGGATTCGGGCTCCAGATGCCCGATCACGTGCTGGATCCTCCTCCCGAGGACATCACGGACATGTCCGGGCATCCGGAAGCCTACGAAGCCAAGATGGAGGATCTGAAAGCCGCTTCCCTGGTGGCCTACAGCGTCATCACCGGCGAGAGGACGGACCTGCGGACCATCCCCGACAGGGAGACGTACAAGAACGCGCTGATGAAGACCCAGGTCCTCACGTTCTTCAGCAGCGCCCTGATGCTCAAGGCCGTCTTCAACAAGGACCTGGTCAGGATATTCGATAAGGCCTTCGCCGAGGATCCCGAGGACCGGTATCAGACCGGCAAGCAGATGGCCGACGCCATGATAAAGCTGGCCAAGAGGATAAAGCCGGATTTCAACCCAGTGGCGGAGGCTGCCGCGACCGGGGCCGTGAAGACCGGGGCCGCCGCGGCCAAGACATCGGCCGGAACCTCGACGGGCGCAGGGCTGTCGGCGCTGACCGTGCCGCAGATCATAGCCATCATAGCGGCCATTGCCTTGGTCATCGGGGGCGGGATAGCCGCATTCACCATGATGAGCCCCGGCAGCGAGGAATACACCCTCACGTTCGAGTCCGACGGCCCCGGAACCGTCGTCCCGCATTCTATCGTGGTGCCGTCCGGATCCACGATCTCAGTGGACGGCGCGCTGCTGAAGGTGAACGGCCAGGAGATCCGGGCCGACGCATCGGAACAGAGCCCGAGCGAGTACTACGAATTCGTCGGATGGACCGACGTTCCCGAGAAGATCGACAGGAACATGACGGTCCATGCTGTGTTCGAAGGGAAGGCTAGGAGCTACGTCGTCACCTTCTCCGCGGAAGGTCCGGGATCCATCGTCCCTTCGTCGATAACTGTGCCTTACGGCGCCAAGATAACGGAGAACGGTCAGACCCTCGTGATAGACGGCAAGGAGATACGCGCCGAATACTCGGATCCAAGCTCGGGGAAGCCCGGAAGATTCGTCGGATGGACAGACGTCCCCGGGAGCGTGACGGGCAGCGTCACCATAAAGGCCGTCTTCGAGGACGCCCCGAAGGAGTTCACCGTGACCTTGCTGGCTGAAGGGCCCGGGAAGGTCTCCCCGGGAAGCCTGGTCGTCCCTGATGGGACCAAGATCCGCTCTCAGGGCAACATCCTGCAGGTGGGTGACAGGAGCGTCGTCGCGGAGCCCGACAAGCTGGACGGATCGGAGGCCAGGTTCGTGAGATGGACCTTCGGTTCCGATACTGTCGCCGAGGATATGACCGTACGCGCGGTGTTCGAGGTGCCGGTCCCGATGTTCGAGATCAAGTTCGTCGTCGACGGGCCTGGAAAGGTATCTAGCAGCACCATTTCCGCGCCCTACGGAGCCGTGCCCGTGATTGATGGAAACCGCTTGACCATCGGCGACACGGTCGTCACGGCGGAACCGACGGATCCCGCGGGAGGGACGTCCGAGTTCGTATTATGGAGAGGCGTCCCCGATGCCGTGACAAAGGACTCGACCATCTATGCGAGATTCGAAGCGAAGATGGACGAATGCACCATAACCTTCGTTGCGGACGGCCCCGGAAAGGTGACGATGGATTCGGTCACCGTCCCCAAGGGATCCGCCATCGTCGAGGACCTGAACCTCCTGACCATCAACGGGAGCATACAGGTCTTCGCTGTGAACGAGGATCTGGAAGGCGTCCAAGTGGAGTTCGTGGATTGGACCCGCGTGCCGTCCGTTGTGAACAGGGACGTCACCATAACCGCGGTGTTCGAGGGACGCGTGGTCCTGGAATTCGAGTCGGACGGCTTCGGGACGGTCGACCACGACACGGCGGAGGTCGAGTACGGCGCCCGCGTTACGGTGGACGGGAACGTGCTAGACATCGGAGGGGTCCGCATAGTTGCGACGCCCCAGTCCTCGAGGATTCATTTCAACGGATGGTCGAACGTCCCAGAGATAGTGGAGAAGCCCACGACGATATATGCGATCTTCAGCCTGTGACCGCCAAATGGCCCGAAAGGGCCGAAACGACTTGACAAAAACGGTCCCGGGAGAGCGAGACTCTTCCCGGGATCAATTTTCAGCTCTTCTTGCCCTGATCGGCTACAGCCTTCATCTTGGACTGGATGTCTTCCTGATCGCCGAGGTAGCGCTTGCTGAGGAACTTCATGTCCTGGTCGAACTCGTAGACCAGCGGGACTCCTGTGGGGATGTTCACGCCTACGATGTCCCCAGGGCCGAGGTTCTCGAACATCATCACAAGGGCACGGAGGGAATTCCCATGAGCCGCAATGAGGACCCTGTCTCCTGCGAGCATGCGGGGCTTGATGACCTCGTCGAAGTACGGCTTCACACGCTGGACGGTGACCTCCAGGCTCTCGGTGAGGGGTATGTCGGCCTTGTCCACGTTCCTGTAGGGATCCTGGAGCGCCGCGTTCCTCTCATCGTTCTCGTTGAGAGCGGGAGGACAGACGTCATAGGATCTCCTCCAGATCTTCACCTGGCTCTCACCGAACTTCGCCGCGGTCTCGGACTTGTTCAGTCCCTGCAGGGCCCCGTAATGACGCTCGTTGAGCCTCCAGGTCTTGACGACGGGGAGCCATTCCCTGTCCATGGACTCCAGGGCCAGATTGAGGGTGTGGATAGCGCGCTTAAGATAGGAAGTGTAGCAGATGTCAAAATCGAATCCGGCTTCCTTCATCACGATACCGGCTGCTTTCGCCTCCTCGCGGCCCTGATCCGATAAATCGACGTCGGTCCATCCGGTGAACAGATTGAGCCTGTTCCATTCGCTCTGTCCATGGCGTAAAAGCACGAGTTTGATCGTTTCATCTGATTGAGACACCAGTTTCCCTCGATGCCATGAATGATTTGGATGCATATAAGCATGGCCATGACGATTTTGCCATCATTCGTCCAACTTGAATCTCTGGTACGAGAAGACGCCTTGAGGGCACGACTCCCTGCACTTCATGCATGCCGTCCCGAGACAATCCCCTGTCCTGATGCTGAATCTGTCTCCGTCAAAGGACATTGCCTTCCCGACGCATCCGTTTACACAGGCCATACACCTGGAGCAGTCCCAGGAAGCGTTCATGGAAGTCGGCAAGGTGGCTATCTCGAGGCTCTCGCCAATATCCCTGATGTCCCTGATGCAGACCTTCTCGACCCTGGTCGGGGTCTCCCTGTCGAGATAGCCCTCCATTCCATACCTCTCCAGCGCCCTGCGATAGCGAGAAAGCGGCATCCCGTCGTTCCAATAGCCGAACTCGTAGAGGTACAGGTCCCTGAAAACATCGGAAGATGCGAACATCGTATGTTCGGTGACCAGCCTGTCCCTCAGAGAGTTCAGATCGTCAAGCATCCCAGGGTCCAATGCGAGGTCCTTGGCCAGCTCCAAAGAGGTGTTCCCGACCTGCACCACCCGCTCCGCGTCGGGTATGATGAGGCCCACGCTCTTCGACTTGACCGGGTCCACGTAAGTCCCGGTGGCACCGGCCATATACATCGTACGAATCTCCTCGGGATCGACTCCTGCCCTGATCATCAGGGTCATGTGCCCTGCCCTGATGGCCCCGATCGCCTTCCCCGCTTCTTTCAGGTCCTTGCTGTCGAATGTCACCTTGCGGTTGATACGTATAGGCTCGTTGCGGACCTTGGCATCCTCTATGCGTCCGTCCTGCAGCCCGGCATAGACCAAGGCCACCACCCCTGTGCCGGTGATCCCGACGGGGCTTCTTCCCTCCGGGCGGGAGATGTCGCTGCGGAGGTTCAGCATGGGGCCCTCCCGGGCGATCAGGTCTTCGTCCAGCACCATAGACCTCCAGCCTTCCGGAGTCCTGACAAGGTCGCTGACCGCACCAGGACCTGCCACCATTCCGCATCTTATCTGCTGTCCTTCCATAGCCGGGCCTGCGGCGGCGGAGCCGGTGTAGATGTCGTCCCCGACCTTCAGGGCCATCTCAGCGTTTGTGCCGTAATCGGTGACCATGCACATGTCGTCATCGAGGAACCCGGACTTGAGCATCATGGCGAGAGCGTCCGCGCCTATCTCGTGCTTCACGGCGGGCGGTATAAGGATCTCCGTGCCGGGGAACCCCAGCTTTTCTCCATCCACGACATGCCCTGAACGTTCCAGCGGGACGATCCCCTCGTTCTTCAGCTTGTTCTCTCCCGCGAACGCCAGGTCCCTGATGTCGATCCCCTCGAACAGGGACAGCTGGATAGGGTTACCGCAAACGGCCAGCCTGTCGATGCTGTCCGCTTTCAACCTTCTGACGACATCGTGAACAGCCGAAAGAAGGATCCCATGTGCGAGATCTGCGCCGAACTCCATCGCGAAGGACATGTGGTCCATGACGTTGGCACCGGGTATGGGATTCCTGGTGGTTATGCAGGTGCGAATCGTGCTTCCGTCGGCGGGATCCAGGAGCTTCCCTCTGATTCCGCTGGTCCCAATGTCAACAGCGACTACTCTTCCCATAATACCACATCGAAAAATTGGCGGGACTGGCCCGCCGGTTTGCTCAGTGGAAGTCGTTCCACTTCTTCTTTCCGCCTATTATGTCGTTGGCCGCATGCACGGTCTCGAGAGGCGACTTCGTGTACAACGAGTTGTCGAAGGTGCTGACGAACGCCTTGGAGACCGCCGCTCCGCCGCATGCGACGGATACTCCGGTCTTCTCCAGCTCCAAAAGCAGAGCTGTGTCGATCAGACCGTGCTTGGTGGTGCTCATCAGAGTCGAACCGCAGACCAGCTTGATGTTGTTCTCCTTGACGACCTGCAGGACCTTCTCCTTCGGGACGTCCCTGCCTATGTCGAACACCTTGAAACCGTTGGCCTTGAGGATCGCGGCGCAGATGTTCTTCCCGATATCGTGAAGATCTCCTTCAGCAACGAACGAAGCTATGTTTCCTCTGCTCGGAACATCTCCGATCTTCTCCTGGCAGAGCTTGATCCCGCCCTGCATGGCATCGTTTGACATCAGGATCTCCGGAACGAAGCTCAATCCGAGGTCGTACATCTCGCACTGCACCTGTATTCCGGGCATCAGGGCGTTGGTGACGATGTCCACTGGGTCCTTCCCGTCGTCGATGAGCTTCCTCACCAGCCCCTCTACGATCTTCCTCTTCCCGTCCAAGACTCCCTGCGAAACGGCCTTGTAGTCTGCGTTGGCGGGGAACAGCTCGGCCTTCAGCTTCTCGGCGCTTATCTCCTTCTTCGAAGCGGGGCTGATTATGCCCAGCTCGATGGCCATCCCTTCCTGGACCAGCCTGTTGAAGCGGACTGGATCCTCGACGCGCATCCTCTCGACGTTCTGCATCATAATGTCCATGTGCATCAGAAAGCACCTCCTTCGATCTTGTAGTCGGCCATAGCCTTGAGGTTCTTCGCCTTGGCCCTCCCGTACGCGCGGACGCAGTCGTCTATGTCGCACTGATCGGGTATCGGGGTCTCCCTGCACGCCCTGACGTACGCCTTCAGGTTCGCCAGAGGAGTCCCGTTGGACACATCGCATGCGGTGCCCACCACGTCAACTCCCTGCCTGATGCATTCGGCGGTCCTGTCGTATACCTGCTGAGGGGTTCCGTTGGGCATCAGGTCGATGACGTCCAGGCTTCCCAGGCATTGCATCTCGTTGCCCAGCTCCTGCCTCACGAACCACGCCGGAGGTGCGTCGAAGGAGAAGCAGTCCATGCCGCTCTGCTTGATCAGCGGCAGCAGCTTCTCGGTATGTCCGCACATGTGAAGGATCTTCGGAGCGCTGACCGCCCTCGCGAACTTCTTGTGGTACGGGAGAACGAATTCCTTGTAGGTCTCGGGAGAGATCAGGTCTCCGGAAGCCGAAGGATCGGCAGGGAACAGCATGTGCGCTCCCGCTGCCACCTGCTGTCTTCCGTACTCGATGCAGAAGTCGGTTGCGGCTTCGATGGCCATATGGGCCTTCTCGGGGTCTGTTACGGTCATCATGACCAGCTTCTCGACGCCCATTATGTGCCCGGCAACCGTGAACGGCGCCGTGATGACGGGGATTATGGGAAGATCTCCGCAGTACCTCTCGCGGAGGATGCTGATCGCCTGGCAGACCACGGCCGCCCTGTCCTTCTCGTAGAACTTGTCGTCCCACGAGATGTCCTTGGGGTCCTTGTAGGCCGGACCCGTCACAGGAGGGCGGTCCGGCTTGTTCCAGTCCAGCTTACATCCCAGCACTTCCGCTTCCAATGATATGTCGAACTGCGGCCTGGCTGCCTCTATCCCGCACACCTCGTACGGAGCCGCGGCCAGGTCCGCCATCATCTTCGGATCCCTGTGCGCCTTGGGCCAGGACGCTCCGCAGAACTCCATCAGCTCCTTAGTCGTCTGCGCCAGTGGATTCGCCGGAGGCACGTAGTCTACACGTCCTCCGAGCACAGCTGCCAGAGCGCGCCTGGCACATGTCATCTCTTCCATCGTTTATTCCTCCCGGGCGGCTCTACCGCCTCTGAGGGAAACATCCTGATGTTGGATTATATAAAATCACACTTTCTGTATAATTATAATGATTACACAACAAAATATTCAGAAAATCAACCAAAAATTTGGTTGATTAATGGTTATAAAAATACAGAATCAAGCTAGTTATAAATACGCACACTCCGTTTTTGTACGGCACTGGACAAAGCCGTCTATTGAAGATGTCGGCGGAACACCGTTATATCAAGGAATTCAATGATCACGCCAGACGCATGGGGATGTCCTTCCCCTCCTCGTACGCCTTCATCCCGACGAAGCTGTTGTAGACCATGTCCGCTATCGCCCTGTCGTAGTAGAACGCCATGTGATGCGTCAGGATGACGTTCGGAAGGGCGCGGAGATCCTCCATCAGGTGCTTGGACATGTCGACGTCGCGACAGTCGTTGTAATAGTACAAGAGCTCATCCTCGATTACATCCAGCGCCGCTCCGGCCAGATGCCCAGACCTCAGAGAATCGATAAGCGCCCTGGTGTCCACGAGAGGCCCTCTGGCGGTGTTCACGAGGAACGATCCATCCTTCATCTTGGCGAGAGCCTTCGCGTCGATTATGTGATGCGTCTGCTCGTTGTGCTCCAGATGCAGGGAGACGACATCGCACCTCTCGAGAAGCTCGTCCAGGCTGATGCGTTCCGCGAGCTTGTCGGCCTCTGGCGAAGGGCTGCGGTTGTAGTAGTACAGCTTGCAACCGAACCCGGAGAGGTCGCGGAGAACGGCCTTTCCTGCCCCTCCTGCGCCGATGATGCCTACCGTCATGTCCCTGAGCTGCCTTCCCATCAGACCCTTGAGAGTGAAATCGTTGACGGCGTTGTTCCTCTGGATCATCCTGAGGTTCCTGATAGCCGCGAGGATCATCATGACGGTGTACTCGGACACCCCATCGATGCTGTATGAGATGTGGGTGACGATCATCCCGATCTCCTTGGCGTGGGCCAGATCGATGTGGTTGTACCCTATGGTACGGGTGCAGACCATCCTCACTCCGACCTTGTACAGCCCGTCCAGAACTTCGGCTGTGATCGGAGTCGTAAGAACGGATACGAAATCGCTGCCAGCGGCCAGCTCGCAGTTGGAGACGGTGGGTGCCTCCTCCGTGAAGCCTAGCTCGATGCCGAATTCCTTGGAGTATTTCTTGAAATACTGCTCCTCGTCGAATTTACGGCAGCTGTAAGCGAATACCTTCATCCTTGCACCTCGGCCAGGTAAATCCGAGCGCCGTATATAGATTCGCTTGTACGCCTGATGAACACGTATTTGTACTATACGAATATAAGACCACTCGTGTCAGCCAGAACGCTTTCAGCGGCAGCTGTAGTTGCATGCGCATCCATTTGGGGATTCATCGGGATCTGCACCAGGACCCTTTCCGACGCCGGGATGGATTCGGTACAGATCAACACCGTCAGATCCACCATATGCCTCATAGCGATAGCCGCAGTGCTCCTGATGATGAACAGGGGAGCGTTCAGAATAGACGCGAAGGACCTCTGGATCCTTTTCCTGGCGGCTCTGACCAAGGTCGGGATGGACGTCCTGTACATTCAGGCGCAGACCATGATCGACCTTTCGATGGCGGGAGTCCTTCTCAGCACCCACTGCTACTTCGCGATAGCCATATCGTACCTGGTCTTCAGGGACAGGATAACCCCGAAGAAGATCCTGGCCGCCGTCATCGGATTCACCGGCTGCGCCTTCGCTGTTGGCCTGTTCACTGGAAGCAAGGAGCTGGAGATGCTCGGAATATGCATAGGGCTGGGCGCAGGATTCGGCGAAGCCCTACATGCGGCCACCTTCAAGCTCTCCCTCGACAAGGGGTACTCCGAGCCTACGGTCCTGTTCTATGTGTTCCTCCTGAGCACGGCGATGCTCATACCGTTCTCGGACCCGGCTGCCACCGTTGGCATGATGACCAGCAGCGTAGAGGTCCTCGTGGCTTCCATAGCGATAGGGCTGGTGTTCACGGCCCTCCCGTATTACCTGTATTCCAAGGGACT
>JAEEGK010022583.1_pt1 | contig 13201 bp, 9 predicted proteins | sample 8958771 | NCBI WGS metagenome assembly JAEEGK01 (sample SAMN16246547, study PRJNA631951) | gut metagenome | biome: gut microbiome; feature: rumen; material: SC-attached | host: Bos | place: Iran: Karaj | collected 2018-10 | reverse complement strand
TTTCGAGCTGGACGTTTTTCACATTCGGGGAGAGCATGGGGCTATCTCCGGTAACGCGCATGACCTCCGCGCTGGCGTGGGTGATCTCCGCACGGATATCATTACGGCAGCCCACAGGCAAGCCACCCCATGCCGTGAGCGTCAACGGGATATCCTTGTACACTTTCCAACTGTTTTTCAAGTTGCTCATGTTAACACCTCGTTTTTGTAGTTTTTCCGGTCTTGAAAGGCCAGAGGTCTTGTTGATTGCAGGCATCAGTATAAAGAGGCCACTGGACAAATACTGTCATTCAACAATGTTTTTTGCGGTCGTTTTTTCTGGAGCGCTGAAAAGCAATCATGTCCTCTCCCATGTTCAGTGGGTCTGATTCACATTCGCGACTAACGGACCATCCAAACTGCCGAACCAACAGAGAAGAATGTGGGTGTGACCTTCCTTGGCATCCATCAAGGTAATCCGGACCATATGATCCTGCACTTCCCACTGTGGTTTTCCTAATAGTAACGTCCCCTCAGAGAAGCCCTCATCTTCCTTGATTGGCCAACAGTTGAAGCCGTTCAACAGCAGCAGGCGTTTCCCTGATACAAGCAGAAAACAGTCCCCGCCCGGTCCCCGTTCATATGCAGCAAGGCTACCACGCTCCTGCACCAGGATTTTTCCAAGACACAGCCTGTTGCATTGCGATAAGCTTCCAAGGGATTGCGTTTCAGTAAATATAGCTTTCAGACGTCGAATGGTAGCACTATTGAGACCAGGCAACAATTCCCGTAGACCTCCTGGAGTGGCTAGTTCCTCCGGTTCTGATTCCAACGCCGCTTCCTTTGCATCGTCAGCAGCACGAGCCTTGCGATTCAGCTCCGTCGCAGCAAGCGCGCCGATACGACGTACAAACGCCCCCCACCACTTGCCATCGAATCTCAGACTTGCTTCCAAGACGTAGTCATAATCGCTGTAGTAATTCCAATTGCGTATCAGCCATTTCTCAGAATCGTCCACCGTAAGTGGCCAATGCAAATGATTCCCTAGTTCCATTAGCATGTTAATCAAAACCTGATGGCCCTCAGGGGTTTTCAAGGGTTCCAGCATGTAGATCTGCTCAACAGCTGCAGCCGCCCGGTTGATGCTCTGGCGGATTCTCATTACCCACCACCCAGGCAGATGCAGCCATGTCGTACTCTGTCGGCACAATGAAAAGAACAACTTTTCGAATTCTTCGGGCATATCGTTGCTCTCTTCGTCAGCGTTCTTCGGGCTTTTGGTCGAATCGTTAATGTTGCTTGAGCCAAAAGGCTCATCTGATGGAGACATCTCACTAGGAACATATATGTAGTTATCGGGCCGATCTTCGGATTCTTCCCTTTCAATGCCCTTGCAGAAACCGTCCATTACCAGAGCACCGATCCAGTGAACGTATACTTCAATCCATGCTTGTATTAGGAGCTCGTCATAAGTACGCTCCACCTGCGTTTCCAACATGTGGCTGTGTCCCCAGAGTCGAATAAGATCGAGAGAATAGTGATAGCAACACTCGTTAAGCAATTTCTCGGCTTTATCCTCTGAAAGCGTTTCTCCGAATACTGCGCCAATCTCAATAATCATCCTATTCAGGACTGATACGGTATCATCTATGTTGCCCACTGAGCGGTTCAGTTTCGTGCTTGCCTCTGTGATAGCTACTCGAATCGGCTTCACTGCATCATTGGGCAGTCGGTACCAAATTCCCTTAACCACGTATAAGTATTGTTCCAGAATCTCAGCTAAACTGGTTTTAATGTCGTCCATTTGGTTTGCCATCGTACCTGCTCCTTTCCTGGTAAGCAAATCGCTTATTTACTCTGAACAGATTATATGGAGGAATTATGACAGCCAGTGTCTATCTGGCAGAAAAGGCGCAGAGGAATACAGAATACTGTCTATCCAATATAACTGGAAATGATCTCCCCGGTGTATTTGTCGATTTTAACAGTTGCATTCACATAACCCGAGGGGTCTCCGCCGACATACCTGTACCAGTAATTCACTTTCGTTTTGATCGTGATCATCGTTTCCGAGTATTCATAGTTCGGAAAAAGCGTGTTATATGACGTGTTATCGACCTGCGATCTATACTCGACGCCGTTGTTAACCTGCTTTTTCCACGAACCGATCAGGCTTGTCATTTCCGCTCTCCAGATTCCCAAGAGCTCATCAAGGCTCAGTTCCTCCTGGACAGGTTCCGGCTCCGGCTCGTAATACTCAATGGCCCAGCTTCTCATCATTGCCATCTGCATGCTGTTCCAAATGAATGCCGCATCCTCGTTAGCCGTCAGGGGAAGAGTGCTGTCTGAGTAGCTCCCGATATACTCATAAGGCCCATCGTTCGCGTTGTACGAGTAAACACTATTCCATTCGGGCAGAATGCCAACTTCAACCTTGGTGAAGTAAACCAGAGTCGGATTGCCTGGGTCTGACCCGTTGTATACATCAAACTCCATCTCAATATTCACATAATCGTCATCTGACCTGTAATACTGGGCCGAAGCATATCCGAAGATTCCAAAATCTTCATCGACCAATCTCGTTCCCGGCGACAATACGGCTGAGACAAACTGACCGTTGCCATGGCACTGCTGATCGGCTTCCACGACCCATGCAAGCATCTCTGACTCGATCACTGTGGCGAAGGTTTCCGGCTGATAACCTTCGATGGATTGAAATGCCTTGCACAGAGCATCCCGCAAGGATACAGATGTCCCGTATACGTCCTCATAAACCGTGCTTTTATTGATCTTTACTTGGGGAACCGGCGTAGGCTCTGGCGTGGGCTCAGGTGTGGGATCGGGAGTCGGGGAAGGGTCAGACGTCGGGGAAGGTACGGGCGTTTCCTCGGGATCAGTGTCTATGGGACTGTCGGAAACCGTTTCCACCGTTTTGACGGTATTCACATCCGGATTTTGGCCCCGCTGTGCGCAGGCACTGATGGAGAAGCAGAGAATTGCTGCAAGGATAAGAGCAAGAAGTTTCTTTTGGTGTTGCATTGTATTCCACCCTTTCTTATTGTGGCTGCTTGAGTTCATCCAATGTCAACACAAGTATAGGAAAGGAGATGGACAGGTATTGTCATTGGCAAGAAAAATATCTGGCTTTTCATAAAAAAGAGCACAAGGCCAAGAAGAAAGACCTTGTGCTCTCGATTTCCTTGCTGACGACATACTCCGTTGCGAAACCCCTATAGATCAAAAAAGAGTCCTGTTTGCTCAGATGGACAATTGCTGTCATTGACGCTTGCTATACTCTTCCTATAGTTACTCCATTGTTGCAGTTTGGATAGGGGGAAATGCAAAGATGATGAAGGAATGGATCAAAATCCGCGGGTTAATTGTGTTGCTCCTGTTTCCGGCGTTATTGATTGCCCTAAGCGCCTGTGGGCTCAGCGCAGAAAACGGATTCAGTCCGGAGGGAGATACCGCAGAAGTCACCATCCGACACTTTGAGCTGGACACAGGCAATGAGAACGTGGAGTTCTTTTATGAGATTCCCCACATGGAAGGAATCACCCCGGCGGCGAAACGTTTCAACGACTTCTTCGATGCGCTCTATGCGGATTTCATGGCAACCGAGCCGGAGAAGGTGCGGGAGCTGCTGGACGCTGCCGTACCCGGCAGGCCATCGGCGGAGGATCCCTACCGCTACTGCTGGCAGGCCGAGGTGCAGGAGGTCTCCGAGCGATGGATCAGCATCACCCTGTCCTATGACTGGTATATGGGTGGAGTTTGGGACTACGGGATCAACGGCTACACCTTCGACCAACGTACTGGGGAGCGGATTTTCCTGGACGACGTGTTTCCGGGCACGGAGGAAATGATCAAGGCCGCCATTGCTGACGGCCTGAAAGAGCAGTATCCGGAAATCGCGGAGTTAGAAGACGGTCAGGGGAACACACCACTCACGGCGTTGGAGCGAATCCCGGTCCGAGAGATCGACTTCTATATCGCCGAGGGCGGCACGGTCACGGTGGTATTCGACAAATACGAGATAGCCCCCGGCGTGGTGGGGATGTTCACGGTGGTAGATGGCACAGATCCTATCATAGCCCTTCAGTGCCTGTAAGTAGCACCGAAGCCCCTCGGCAGGCTTCAACGGCTACCGAAATGCAATTACTCCTCCACAGCTTAGCCTACATAATCGTATGCCATGCTGTATTTTCTTTTTGGGTCTTCACCTTCATGAAGCTTCGCATAGAATTGCGAGATATGGAAGAGTCTTGCCCACCGAAACAGCCTCCAAAGATTTTGTCCCACCGAAAGCTGGGATCGGTTCATATACATAACACTGATCCGCGTTTAACGTTCCGAGCTTCTCTTTCACCAGACGATACGCTGCCAAATCAAAATAGTCCCTCTGGTAGTCCTCATCGGCAATCACATCAAAGAAGAATTCGGATCCGCTCAGGATTATCTGGTTTTCCCCATCGATCAAACGGTACAAATCGATAAAACCGTCTTCTTCCCAGACAAGAACATCACAAAATGCGGTAACGGCAAAAGGTATCCCACCATTCCATATAGAAGAGCGCTCCAGAAGCGCAATACACTGCGGAACAGCTTTTTGAGGGAGAAAGCGGAGATACCCATCCAAATATACATCTTCCGTCATCTGATGTATTCTCAGGTTTTCTGGAAGTTTAAGCACTTATAACACCACCAGTTTCACATTCATTTTGATTTTCTCCAATTCGTCAGCGGTATAGTTTTTACTGAACTCATCAACTGCTTGTTGGAGTTCTTTTACTTTCTGCTTCCATTGTCCGCCTATGGAACTGTTTACACTAGCATCTCCTATGCGTGAGACCTTTGCAGGATCACCTCCAGCAATCTGATCCGGATTATGTAGAGCAGCTTGCTTCTTCATCCAGTCTTCGGCTTCCTTTTTTGCATCTGCATAGGACATGTTTAACTTTTCCATATTTCTTTTAATTCTGCTTTGAAATGCCTTGTCCCGTGCAATCTTCTGGGCTTTCGCTGCCTCGGGGTCTCTGCCGTCTCCGGTAACATCCTTTCGGTTCTGATAGTCTTTCCTGTTCTTCATGTTCTGTGCGATCGTTTGGCTGTTGATACCTCTCTCTTGGCCTTTGAGTTGGCGTGCAAACTCTTTCGGGTCCACGCCAGGAGGACAAGTAAACGTTATCACGACAGGTGGTTCCATTATCTCCGGAGTCTCTTCTTCTTTGTTATCGGCTGGATCTTCGATGCGTCCCCTGTCATCCGGCAAATCTTCCCAAAGGGAATGATCGGGGGCTTCATGATCATCTGGCAATTCATCCCACAAGGGCCGGTCAAAGGCTTCATGCCCTTCCCGTAATCCCTGCAGGGGCTCGACTTCCGAATGCTCCAGATGCCGAAGCGGTTTTGATCCCGCTTGCTGCAGTCTGTCGCCAACGGTATGTTCCGGAGTTCGTGTCTCCGACAATTCCTGTGGTGACGGTATGCTGATATCATGAACACGATTCATACCACCGTACCCCCGCCCAATTCGCGCAGACGTCGCTCCGTTTCCAAGTTAGTGATATGTTCTGCGGCATACAGGCAAATCTCCGTTTGAATCCGTCTTGCCAGTTCGTCTGAAACACGAAGCTGTTCCATGAGCCTGACGCTGAGATCTTCCGGAGCCGCATGATTCATCAGCATATCATACAGGAGCTTCTTGCTCTGTACTGCCCTGTAAAGCAGTTCCCGTCTTTCATCCGGGCTGATTTGTTTGTTCTTTAACAGCACTTCCTTTAGATCTGCCTTTTCAGGAGGCCAAAGCCCGCTTTTGTCGATCCAGCGCCTAATCTGATCCGCCTTTTCTTCACTCATGGGTTCCCTGTCGATGCGGCCTCCGTCCAGGAGCAAACCCCAGATTTCCTCATTTCCGATCACCGGTGCATTTACGCTGGATCCGTTTCCGTCAGCCTGAACTGTCGGCGTGAATTCCTCCACCATGCATAGGACAGGCTCCAACCACTCGTTCTGATAAACAGCAGCAACACCTCGTTCAAGACGGGCTAGTTCTTTGATCTGTTCTTCGTTCAGACTTGCGGCTTTGCCCACCAGCTGGCGGTCCGCTTCGTCCGGTAGTCGCAGGATGATCTTCGTGTTGGTATTGCGAATGACTGCCTGATCCAACAGGCCGGGCGCCTGGTCAGCGATGATGAAGCCCTCGCCATAGGTCCTCATCTCCGCAATGGCATTAGCCAGCATTTCCACTGACTTTCCCTGCAGATTGGAACTCTCCTGCGTCTGAACGGCAGTCGTGCGGCGAAGCAGATGATGGGCCTCTTCCAGCACGGTCACATGCCTCAGCTCTTGATTACTTCCGCCCTGCGCCTTGCGGTATTCATGCAGCTTCAGCACCAGAATGCCCATCAGCAGGCTGCGCGTATCCATGAATCCCACGTCGCTCAAATCCACGATAGTGTTTTCTTCAAACAGTTCCCGATCGCTGAGCGCCCGTTCATCTGAGCAAAGGACCAGGCCATTGACTCCATCGGTGAGAGACTGAAGCCGTGTCATCAGCGCGCCTTTGTAATCCCCCAGGGTATCCTTGGAGAATTCGGAGCTTTCCATGATTTCCCGAACTTTTTCGATCACCAGGGAGAAACTGGGATACCTTATAGGCCCCCTGCAAACGGAGTAAGTAAGGTCCCAACCGCAGGATTCATAAGCTTTGGAAATGGCGTTTTTCAGAATGGCGGGCATAGCCGCATACATCGGCCAGCACGCATTAAATATCTCCACCAGTCGTTCCAGATGCGCCGTTACGTGGATTTTCTCAGAGAAGGAGAAGGGATTCAACCGGAGTAGCCTTGCGTTGCGGGGATCGGTTCCGTAAATATCCGCTTGACTTTTAAAGGCCGTCTTGTACTCTCCCTTTGCCGGTTCAATGACGAGAAAGCGCGCATCACTATTTGGATCTTCCAAGCAAAGCTTGCCCAGCAGGTGGCAAACCGTATTCGTCTTGCCGGAACCGGTAGAGCCTGTGATAAAAGTGTGCGCAGCGAGCTTATTTTTGTCCAATTGAACACCTGTGTTCTCCTTAGAGCGCATATGATATATAAAACCAAGATCAATGGTGGCGGCATCTTTTTCACTTCGAGGCAGCACTTCTCTCCCAAAACTTGTGGTGGAATAGACGGGCAGCCCAGTTACAGACCTACGCGGGAAATTCATGCCGTAGGTGAGTTCACGTCCTGTCAGAAGCAATGTCGCTGTAGTCAACAACGGGAAAGACCAGTATTCTTCGTCATTATCAAGATTTAAGACAAATTGAGGATGTTCAAGTTTCTGTATCCATTTAAGAATCTTTTTTGCTTCATCCTCACGCCACTGAGAAATTACAGAGGGATTAAGAAAAGATTGCTCACCCTGCGTCAATGCAAGATAGGTATTAGCCGCATTGCTCGCTAATGAATAATCATCAGATATGACATAAGCAGCAAAACTCCACATTCCAACACCCTTGCCAAGGTCAATGCGCTTAATCTGCTGCTCCAGCATATTTAGAGCGTGTTGCACGGAATGATCAGTATAGGTGCGGGTCTCTGTACTACCTCCAGAGACAGTTCTGTGACTTAACGCAGTACGGGCGAGATTGACGCCTCCACTAATGCCAAAGCTACTACCCTTGCTGACTCCTGCATTGGCGGGCCCTGCAGAAATGCCCACAGATTCCGTCTTATGCTTACCCCAGTTTGCAGAAATACTACCGCCCAAGCTCAGAGATGCCCCTTCGGTAAATGCCTCTGAGCTCTGTACTCCACTTTGCCACGTTGCATACGGGCTGAGTCGGTCATAATATTGGAAGAGCAACCTTTGTTCTTCATCGACGTTCAAAGCAGGCTGGGCAAGCAAAACAAGCGTATAGCTATTATTTCCTTCTGGAATGAGCCCATCAAGGAGTTTCTCAATGGTTTGGCTTGCGTACCTATCAGACTTCTCGCTTGGTTGATTAGTCACAACAGCAACATAGCTGTTTTCCCCGTACGACTGCAATTCGGCTACCAGGCCTTGTTTGGATTTGTTTAAGTCTTCAGTGCCTGGAAAGTTCCCTTTCATTACCCCCTTCAATCTGGGTAACAATTCATTTTCAAGGCAATCGGGCTGTTGCCGTTCAGGGTTGAGATTCCGAATAGCGAAATGAACACTAACATTGTCTGTCGTTCTATTGAAAATCAATGCGAGCGAAATCATTTCCCCAGCAAAGGCCTGAAACACATTAACCAGCCGGTCAACATCACGTTCTTCCTTTTCAACAACCCATCGGGTAATATCATAGTATCCTATTAAATCATTTGGATCCTGCAATTCATCTGTTGAAACAGCGCTATATAGATTTCCTAAATGTGCTAAATGCAACTGGAATGCGGCTACTCCAATTTCCTGAAGTGTTTTTTCCTCCAAGCAGTTGCTTTCTTTCCACAGATTCCGTCGTTCTTCATCAATCAAGGAGAGTTGCTCATTGCTCAATCTGGCACCTTTGGATTGGAAATCAGCAATCTTGCTACCAAGCTCTTTCGACTTTTCTTTGATTCTATCGACGATTTTCACGGATTACTCCTCCTCGTGGCAAAAACGGATTTAACGTCTACCGCTATGTCTGCCGGTCAGAATGATAATAAGTACGGCGATAACCGCAATAATTATCACTAAAGAACCGCCAAGAATCAACCGACGTTTTCGGCGTTCCCTGCAGTGAACTGAGTAGCTCACTTCTTCCATATATTCGATATAACCCTCTGAAGAAATTGCTCTTTCATCAAGTTCATCAAGATATGCCTTTGACCATGGACCTGGCTTTTTTGCGAAGTCAGCGGGAGGGAAAGCCGATTCACCATATTGTTCTTTTAATCTGTTGATTTCAGCCCTGGCCTGCGCGGGAGTATACATTCCCGCCACGATATTATCCTTAAGGTTTCGAATATCCTTCGCAATATTTTCAATCATATGAGCTTCTCCTGTTCTTCATATTCGTCGTCAAAGCGGATAAGCTTTTTCACTTCATTCAAGGAGCCTCTCAATATACTCAAATCGCTTTTAATTCTTTCTGCATCGGCTTCCTTCTTGTCAAGTTGCTTCCTTAAGACCATCAAAGATTTATTCCAAGAATAGATTCTTTTATACAGTTCATTCTTGATTCTATCTTGCCAATCGTTGAATGCTCTTCTGTTCTGTTGAATGTATAGTTCCTTTCTGTATTGCGCCGCTCTCTTCACTTTATCTTCAATTGATTTACTTGTTCTCCTAGATGAAAATACTGGAATCCATATGATGTAATATGAAAATGACTTTTCGTCCATTACCATCGGAGGCCGTTCAATGTCTCCTGGTTTAAGGATTATATCCTGTAGTTCCTTCTTTTGTCCTTCCGTTAGCGTATCGCTTTCAGAAACGAAACGAATATACTCATTTCTGGCCCAGACTGTTTTTTCTTTCCAAAACTCTTCAGCTCCTCCGGTGATTTTCGTTTTCCACTCATCGAAATCAGCACTAGCCAGTTTACTTGCTTTCTCCACCATATTTTCTTTATGTTTATAAGCTTCCCTCAGCTCCTTGATATGATCAGGACATATATGCCCGTTATTGCTTTTGAGGAAAGAATCCTCAACGACTTTGATTTTATCACTGAATTGTGTGTTGATGAGACTCTCTATTTCCCTGAATTTTCGTGCCAATGCGTCTTTGAATTTTTTAACTTCTGTATCAAGTTCCTCTTCAGCCTTTTCTGCGAGATTCTCTGCTTCTTTCTTCCTCAGTTCGAAAACGTTTTCTGCTTCTTTGATGGCTTCTTCGAGGTATAATCGTGCTTGTCCACTTTTGTTGTACAAAGCATAGCGTTCAGCAATGTGGCGGATTTCATTTTCAACGGTAAACATACCGCTGGCAACAAACAGTTGCTCCGCTTCTCCTTTTTCTGCAAAGCTTTCAGCTAGCATCGCAAGTTGCTGTGAACGCTCAACCCCTAATTGTGCTTCGCGATAGAGTTGCTTCTTAAGGATCTTACCAGCATTTTCCCCAAAGATTTCAGAATAATCGTGATCCGTCCAGTTTCCTTCACTCTCTGCCCCAGGAACAAGTCCCTTTTTTGCGCCAAGTCCACAGACAGCACTCACGAACACAATCCTGTTTCTCGCTCGATTCGTCAATTGAGTAGTGGGTTCTTTAATTTGGGAAATCTGGTTTGAGAACAGCAAATCAGCTTTGTTAATAACAAGTAACAGGTTACTGAAATCCAAGCTTACAGCTCCTTGAAGTTGCATAAGCATGTCGACCTCAGATTGACCATCTACTTTGTCGGCGACAATGATTGGCAGGCCATTCGTTTCTTTGTATAATGCTTCGCGCATTTTATCCTTTAGGCCTTTACTGTAATCTGAATCTGTTCCAGGAGTATCCAAGATTACAACGGAGACATCTTGCAGTAGTGTATCAGGATTGGTAGATGGAATAGGCACGTCTATATAAAAAGTCTCAGCTATAGAACGCCAAGTCTTTTCTCCCGCCTTTTCCCATTGGCTTAATCTGTCTATTAGATAGTACATGCGCTCGTACTTTTGAGCTTCCTTCTTCCGAAGCAGCGGTTTTTCTTGCAATTCTTTCAAGACTGGCTTTAATACCTCTGTGCTTTCGGAACTCAATAATTCAATTCGGTATTGATTGTCTTTCGTTATTGAAATCTTCTGACCTTGAAACTCAATTGCAAGTGTTTCATCAGGTTTAGCCAAGCGTATTCGGTATATCGCGTTTGTTTTAGTATTATAGGCACTGGGGATGATTTCCTCGCCAATGAGTGAATTGATGAATGCCGATTTCCCAGAGCTAAATGTTCCGACAACACAAAGGATGAATTCGGGTTTTTCAGTACTAGTATACTTCGCGAGCGCGCTTGTTACCGCATTCTCATTTTCAATGGTCTCCAGGACTCGACTTAAGCTGTCATAAGTATTCTTGATTCTTTCGTTTGCTTTCTCTGCTGAAACCAACACTAGTGTATGTACACAATCTAGACAACCAACACTTTTTTCTTTGCTGCCTTCTCCTTCAATTCTTTTGAGTGCTCCAGCGAAGTCTTCATAGTCTTCTACTGTTCCGCAGAATTGAACATGACATAGTCCACCTTTAGCACAGTAACTGCGCTTTAACTCCGCGATGATTTCATCCATATGATGTTGAAGTGAGAAACGCCCTTCAAATCTTTTGAGTCTACTTGCGGAGTCAAGTGGAATCCACCCGTTTTGACTCCCAAACTGAAATCTAAGTCGTTTGTCGCTTTCGTACGGATTATATCGAAGTTGAATCGTCGTTTCTTTCATTTGCTCACGCCTTTCTTCGTGTTTGTTGCGATGTATCCTCTAGAAACGTGCGTCTTAGTGTTCTTTCAATTCAATAATTGAACGCTCTCCCCTTGACTTCTTAACCACATCTCGATCCCATCCCCGAACACTTCAGCCTCAACGGTGTACGCACCATCCTTTTCCTCCAAGACCCGCGCCGTAGGGAGCCGATCAAGCACTGCTTCCAGGGAAGGTCCGGTATATACGAAGCGCACGGTCCTCAGTTTTCCACCGAACATGAACTGCACCCGTTTCCGGAACTCGCCCTCCTCGAATCGCTGGGCATAGGGCACTCGGAAGCGCTCCTGGGTCACCTTCATATCCTGGATGCGGTCGATGCGATAGATCGTAGGCCGGAGATCACCTGGATCGTCGAAATGCTCCGTTTTGTCGATATCCGCAATAAAGGCCGTAAGGTAGAAGTAATACTCCGACACCATGATCCCCACGGGCTGCAGTCGCCGATGCACAGTGGTCTGCCCTTTGAGTCGGGCATAATCGATCTCGATGATCTGCTGCTCCTTGATCGCGGTACCCAGGTCCCAAAGTTTATCCACGAATTTTCGGCCGTGATGAGGCTCGATATAGTGGAACTCCTCGTTGCGGATCAGCGCAGTGACGGTCTTCTTATTCTTCTCAGGAATACAGCGATCCACCAGCTTGTCCAGGATGGGAAGCATTTCCTCTTTCACCAGGCTCCGGCTTTCAAGGAGGATCTTGCAGACAGCAAGGATCTCGCTGTTGGTGAGGATGCTGTTATCTGCGTCTTCCAGCAGGTATCCGCCTTTCGCCCGGTCATAGACCACAGACTTCCCGTGACCAACGCCCAGAGTATTCTCCTGATAGAACGCCCGAAGATCATCAATGTCCCGCTGGATCGTTCTCTCATTGACGCCGAAATCCCTCGCAGCTTCCGCTTTCACGATCATCTCGCCGGCATTGAGAACGGAATAGAGGGAGAGAATCCGATCGTATTTGGACTTCTTTATCATGCGGATCATCCTTTCACCAAGGTATGATCTGATTATAATGCCTTACATAGACACATTATGTCATTCGCCAGTACATTTTGAAGAATTCAGAGCTATTTTTGCGATTTATATCATTATAAAAGAATCCCCATGTTCTTTCAACAAAAAAAGCACATGGGGATTCAGTTTCCGTCTTACGTTTGCCGAAAAACAGCTTTTCCGAGACCGTTATTCTTGGGCATCTTTCAGGCAATTATGAGAAGTGTCTTGTCCGCTTCGATTTGCAGTTTTGCTGCCGCAAGGATCACCGCACGATGGCGGCCCAGATCTCACTCTGCGCCGCCTTTGCTTCTGGAATCGGGCAAATCGGATAGCAATGGATCATCCGCTCTCCGATGATCAGATGGCAATCAACGCCCGCTTCCTCCAGCTTCTGCGCCAGGAGGACGGTATCCGGATAGAGCACCTCCCAAGTACCGGTCGTCAGGGTAACGGGGCAAAGGCCGGAAAGGTCTCCGTACAGCGGACTGACCCTCGCATCGGTCATGGGAAGTCCGTCTGCCCACACCTCGCCCATGCGGCGGAGTCCGTCGATCCCAAGCATCGGATCCCGGGCGAGGTAGTTTTCCAGCTCTCTGTTCGTCATGCTCAGATCCACCCAGGGAGAGATCAGGATCAACTCCTCCGGCCCCGGTTTTTCCTCCTGCATAAGGACTTCCGCAAGGCCGAGCGCCAAACCGCCGCCTGCGGAGTCTCCCATAAAAACGACCTTTCCGCAGTCGTATGTGTCCAGATAATTCAGGTAATAGGAGAGGCAAAGGTCATAGGCTGTTTCACAGTTGTACACCGGTTCCTTCGGATAGACCATAAGAACGACCT
>JAEEGK010022581.1_pt1 | contig 13201 bp, 12 predicted proteins | sample 8958771 | NCBI WGS metagenome assembly JAEEGK01 (sample SAMN16246547, study PRJNA631951) | gut metagenome | biome: gut microbiome; feature: rumen; material: SC-attached | host: Bos | place: Iran: Karaj | collected 2018-10 | reverse complement strand
ACGTGAGGGGTGATTCCCGTCCCCCCTCACTGTCCCCCCATGCTTGTCGAAACCCTGTCAATAGGGTTTGTCTACAGTCTGAGAGCGGGGGCGTTTGCCCCCGCTCTAGCTGTCATGATGCCTGTTTTTGCTAGAGCCGGGCATAAAACCGGGACAGCACCCAGAAGGCCGCCGCCGTGAGCACCGCCTCGGCAAAGACCTGGGCGAAGGGCAGCCCGTAGAGGGGCCAGATCCGGTTGAAGACATAAAGGGCCGGGATCTCCAGCACCAGCTTGCGCAGTACGGCGAAGATAAAGGCCTCTTTGCCCATGCCCACGGCCTGGAAGACCGCCACGGTGAAAAAGTCCAGGCTCAGCAGGGGCAGGGCCAGGGAGAAGATGCGCAGCAGGATCCGCCCGTGGCCGATGATGGTCTCGTCCGCGATGAACAGACCCACCCAGAAGCGGGGGAAGAAAAAGATAAGCAAGCCCACGAGGGTGATGAAGCTGAGGTTCATGGCCCGGGTCGTCCGAATGGCCCGGCGGACCCGCTTCCCGTCCCCGGCGGCGTAGTTGTAGCCGATCAGGGGCATGGCCCCCTGGGCGATGCCGTAGGTGACGTTCAGAGGCACCATGTAGATCTTGTTGCAGATGCCCATGGCGGCCACGGCCTCGGCCCCGTAAGAGGCGGTGAAATTGTTCAGCACGGTCATCCCCGTCACGCTCAGCAGGTTCATCACCGCGGAGGGCACCCCCACCTGGAACACGCCGGATACGATGTCCTTCCGGGGGGCGAAGTTGAGGGGATTCACGTCCACATAGGTCTTGCCCCGCTTTTTCAGCAGCAGAAGGGCGAAGTAAAGGCAGGCGGCGCAGTTAGAAAGGAAGGTGGCCAGGCCCGCGCCCTCCACGCCCATATCCAGGCCGCCCGGCAGGATGAACAGCGGGTCCAGCACCATGTTGAGGATGCAGCCGCTCATGGTGCCGATGCTGGCATGGAGGGTGGCCCCCTCCGAGCGCACCAGGTGGGCCATGGTGGTGTTGATGATGGCGGGCAGGGCACCGCAGATCACCGTCCAGCGCAGATAGGCCCCGGAGGTGGCGCGGGTGGCTTCCCCGGCCCCCAAAAGCGTCAGCAGCGGGTTTTTCACCAGGCCGGCAGTCAGGGAATAAAGCAGGGCCATGCCGACGGCGCAGGTGAAGCCGAAGGAGGAGACCTTGGAGACCTTTTCATAATCCCTGGCCCCCAAAGAGCGGCTCATCAGGCTGGAACTCCCGGTGCCGAAGAGGTTTGAAACCATGTTCATCGCCATCATGGCCGGGGCCACCAGGGTCACCGCCGCATTCTGCAGGGGATCGTTCAGCCGCCCCACCCAAAAGGTGTCGGCCAGGTTATAGATGACCATCACCAGCTGGCTGAAGATCGTGGGCACCGCCAGGGTCACCAGCGCCCGCAGGATGGGGGTGCGCTCAAACAGCTCGGTGCGGTCCTTTGTTTTTGCCATGGGCAGCCTCCTGTGCTGAGAAACGATGGAGGCTCCGTTCAAAGCAGGACGGAGCCTTGGTATTGCCCTTCGGACGGTCCGGATCCCACCCGATCGGGGGCGGTGGGATCGGCGCCGCCCTCAGCCCGCGTCCAGCGCGTGGGTCCGGATGTACTCCATCACCAGGCCGAAGGCCGCGCCGGTCAGGTGGAGGCCGTCGCCGTTCTGGCGGCTCTCCGGCAGCTTGCCGTCCTCCGCCAGGCATTCAAAGCTGTAGAGGAAGGGGCAGCCCATCTCCTCCGCCAGGGCTTCGATCCATTCGTTGGCGGCGCTGATCTTTTTGTTGTTGATGGAGCCCTGATACTGATAGCTGTCCGCCACGGGATAGATGGAATTGAGGATGATCTCCGTCCTGGGGCTGGCCTCCCGGACCAGCCGGATGATGGTCCGGTATTCCCGCTTGAACCAGTCCTCGTCCATGAAGGAGACGCCGTTGACCCCCAGGGTGATGAGCAAAATCTTCGGTTTGGCCCGCCGGGCGCATTCCGCGATGGAGAGCTCCTCCCCGGTGGGGGGATAGACGATGCGGGCCTCGCTGTGGTAGGCGAGGGTCAGGGTGCCGTTTCGTGGCGTCCAGATCTGGGAGGGCGGGCAGAGGTCGGTGAAGCCGTATTTCTCATAATAGGCGCCGATGCCGTAGGTAGTGCTGTCCCCCAGGAAGATGATCTTGTCCAGGTATTCCCGCCCGGCGTCCTCCGTCTCCGTCAGCCGGGCCTGCCCCGGCTCAAAGCGGCTGCGCACCAGGATGGTCCTGGAGTCCTCGTCGTAATCCACGTGGAAGCCCAGGGCTTCCCCCAGGTCCCGCAGCTTGAAATAATTGCTGCCCTTCTCCCCGCCGATGTTCCATGCGCCCAGGTCCGCGCGCTCGGCCCCGTCGATGAAGATGCGCTGCCGGGTAGGCTGGGCCGTGGCGGACATGTCCTCCCCCGCCTCCAGCTCCCCGCCGATGGGGGCATAGGGGCTCCCCGTGGCGATCATCACCGCCTGCTTTTCCTCGTCATAGCTGACGGAAAAGCGGCTGCCGGTGTCCGTCAGCAGCATGGCCACGTCCCGCAGCTTGAAGTAGTTACTGCCGTCGATGTTATAGGCTTCGCAGCGGACCTCCTGCCCGTTCACCTCCAAAGCCTGGCTGCTGCGGCGCACGTCCGCCGCCCCGGCCATGGGGGCAAAGAGCATGAGCGCCAGCACCGCCGCCATGATGGCGGCGGTTTTTTTCATAAATCCGGGCATAAGCCTGATTCTCCTTTATATCGAAGGGATGCGCGCTCGTGCGGTTCAGCCGAGCTTTGACGGGATCGCGTGGGTACGGATATACTGCATCACCAGGGCGTAGGCCTCCCCGGCCAGGTGCAGCCCGTCCCCGTTCTGCAGCTTTTCCGGCAGCTTGCCGTCCACCGCCAGAGCTTCGAAGCCGTTGAGAAATCGACAGCCCAGCTCCTCTGCCAGGCTTTCGATCCAGCCGTTGAATTCGCAGATCTTCTCGTTGTTGATGAGGGACTGGTAGGCATAGCTGTCCGCCACGGGATAGATGGTATTGAGGATGACCTCCGTGTTGGGGCTGGCCTCCCGGATGCTCAGCGTCAGGGTGCGCAGATGGTTCTTGTAGCTCTCCTCGGTAAAGGCGCCGAAGCCGTTGAGTCCCAGGGTGATGATGAGGATCTCCGGCCGGGAGCGCTTGGCGCACTCCACAATGGAGAGCTGCTCCCCCGTAAGGGTATAATTGATCTTCGCCGTGGCGTGCTTTGCCAGGTACATATAGCCCTCTTTGGGGGTCCAGACCTGGGACGACGGGCAGAGCTCGGTATAGCCGTGGCGGTAATAGTAGCCGATGCCGTAGGTGGTGCACTCCCCCAGGAAGATGATCTTGTCCAGGTATTCCCGCCCCGCGTCCTCCGTCTCCGTCAGCCGGGCCTGGCCCGGCAGGAAGGGGGTGCGCAGGTAGATGGTCTTGGCCTCCGGGTCGTAATCCACGAAAAAGCCCAGGGCCTCCCCCAGGTCCCGCAGCCGGTAATAGTTGCTGCCGTCGATGTTCCAGGCGCTCAGCTCCGGGTGCTCCACCCCGTCGATGAGGACGGGCTGGACACTGCGCCATATTTCCTCCGGCTGCTCCGCCGCCGGGGCCAGCTCGCTCCCCGTGGGCGTATAGTCTTCCCCGCGGAGGATCTCCACCGCCTGCTTTTCCCTGTCGTAGCTGACGGAGAAGCGGCTGCCGGTGCCGGAAAGGAGCATAGCCAGATCCCGCAGCTTATAATAATTGCTGCCGTCGATGTTCCAGGCGTCGCAGGAGACTGCGGCCCCGTTCACCACCAGGGTCTGGCTGCTGAGCTGCATATCCGCCGCCCCGGCCAGGGGGGCAAAGAGGGTGAGGAGCAGCACCGCCGCCAACAGCGCGGCGGCCCTTTTCATACCTCTGCCCATGCCGGCCCTCACAGCAGCCCCTCCGCCCGCATGAGAGCGAAGAGCTTTTCCCTGTGGGCGTCCTCCATGGGGGTGAGGGGCATCCGCAGGAAGTTTTCACAGAAGCCCATGGCGGACATGGCGGCCTTGGCGGGGATGGGGTTCACCTCGCTGAACAGGGCGTGGATCAGGGGCAGGTACTGGAGCTGCAGGGCCGTGGCCCCCGCCGTGTCCCCCTCGAACCAGAGATGGCACATGCGGCTGGTCTCTGCCGGAAGGAGGTTACTGAGCACGGAGATGACCCCCTTGCCCCCCAGGGAGAGGATGGGCAGGGTCTGGTCGTCGTTGCCGGAATAGAGGTCCAGCTTCCCCGCGGTCAGGGCGGCGGTGGTGGCGATCTTGGAAATGTCGCTGTTGGCCTCCTTGATGGCTGCGATGTTCTCGTGCTCCGCCAGGCGGGCATAGGTCTCCGGCTCGATATTCACCCCCGTGCGGGAAGGCACGTTGTAGAGGATGATGGGCTTCGTCACCGCGTCGGCGATCATGTTGTACATTTTGATAAGCCCGTTCTGGGTGGCCTTGATGTAGTAGGGGGTCACCACCAGCAGCCCGTCGGCCCCCACCTGGCAGGCGTACTGGCTCATGCTGATGGAGACGCTGGTCTCGTTACTGCCGGTGCCCGCGATCATGGGCACCCGGCCCGCAATGCGCTCGGCAGAGTAGCGGATCACTTCCTTGTGCTCCGCGATGGTGAGGGTCTTGCCCTCGCCGGTGCTGCCCGCGATGACCAGGGCGTCGATGCCCTTCTCGATCTGCCAGTCGATGAGCTTCCCCAGGGCCGCATAGTCTACGCCCGCCGGGGTGGTGGGGGTGATGAGGGCCGTGGCCGCGCCGGTAAAGATCGGTTTCTTCGTCATAACGAATCCTCCTGATTCCTGATTCTTCCAAATACCCATTATACTTGTTTCCGCAACTGCTTGCAACCGGGATAGGGCAGGGAAAGCTTATTCCCCCTTGCGTTTCCGGTATAAGTATTCATCGATCTGCTTGCGCAGCTTTTCGGGGATGGTCCGTGCCACGGGGCAGAGGGCCGCGCAGGCCATCCGCCGGGTCAGTTCCGTGATGAAGGCGCAGTCTTTGGCCAGCTGGGGCATGCTCAGGACCTCCTGGAGGTCATAGCGCACGTGGATGGGGGCGATCTTCTCCGAGGCCAGCCGGGCCAGGGAAAGGGCGGGCACCCCCTTGTCCGCGAAGCTGGTGGAGTCGCTGGAATAGACCCCGGTGCGCGCCTCCACGGGGAAGCCCAGCTCCGCCCCCATATAGCCCAGGTAGTGGGGCAGCTTGTCCTCCGCCGTGGCGCAGGCGATGAACTTGCCCATGGCGGAGCCGATCATGTCCAGGTTGATGTTCAGCGCGGCCTTCTCCAGCTCCTTTTCGTGGGCCTCGACGTAGGCTCTGGAGCCCAGGAGGCCCCGCTCCTCGCTGCCGCAGAAGATGAAGCGCAGGCCGTAATTGAGCGACCTGTCCTTCAGGGCCTCCATCACCCACAGGAGCCCCGCGCAGCCGGTCATGTTATCGTAGGCGCCGTGGGAGTGGGCGGTGGTGTCGTAGTGGGCGGTGAGGACGATCCATTCCTCCCGCTTTCCGGGCAGCTCGGCGAGGACGTTGTGGGATCTGCCCTCGTATTCCCGCTGAAGCACCGTGATGCGCACTTGCTTCACCCCGGTCTTCACCAGCTGCGTGGCCGTCTCGGCGTGGAGCATGGCGCAGAGGACCTTCCGCTCCTCCCCCACCACCAGGGCCCGCAGGTCCCGCTCCTCGATATCCCTGTCCGGGGTGTGGAGGCTGCCGCACTGGAAGAGGATGCCCCTGGCCCCCGCCTTCATCAGGTCCTGATAGACGAAGCGGTCCACCCCCATGTTGTCCACCAGCACGATCTTGTCCTTCGCCCCGGCGATGGACACCGGGTCCAGCCCCGGCATGTAGTACAGCTCCCCTTCCGCGCTGCCGCTGCCGCAGCAGCTCAGGCCCCTGCAGGGGATGCTTTTGCCGTCGGCCAGGACTTCCGAAACCTCGATCTCCCCCATGGGGACGGGGAATTCCTCCAGCCAGGCCCTGACCCCCAGGGCGGCGCAGCGGCCCAGCAGGTATTCCGCCGCCTGCTTCTCCCCGGGGGTGCCGCTGCGGCGGACGTAGTCCGTGTCGTCAAAGATGCGTTTCAGCTCCGTGAGTTCCATTGTGTTCTCCTTTCTCAGCCCCGCAGCAGATAGGCCGTCAGCAGCTTGTAGGTGTTCTCCAGCCCCGCCATGTGGGTCCGCTCATAGCCGTGGCTGTTGGCGGTGCCGGGGCCGATGGCGGCGTGGCGGATGTCGTAGCCCGCCAGCAGGGAGGGGTCGCAGTCGGTGCCGTAGTGGGGGGTGAAGATGTCCATGACGAAGTCCGCCCCCGCGTCCATGGCGGTCTGGCGCAGCTCCGTCGTCATGCCCCAGTGGTAGGGGAAGCGGGAATCCTTGGCGAAGATGCTGACCTTCTTTTCGTCGGAGGTCTGGTCCGGCCCCGTGGGGGCGATGTCCAGGGCCAGCATGTCGCAGACGTCCTCCGGCAGCACGGTGGTGCCGTGGCCGATCTCCTCATAGAAGGCGAAGTAAGCGTAGACCTTCCGGGGCAGGGGAAGGGCGCCGTCCTTCAGGGCCTTCATGGCCGTCAGCAGCACGGCGGCGGGGGCCTTGTCGTCGATGAAGCGGGATTTGACGTAGTCTCCCGTCAGGGTGAAGCGGCTTTCCAGGGCGATCACGTCCCCGGTGGTCACCCCCAGGGCTTCCGTTTCGGCGGCGGAGTGCACGTCCTCGTCCAGCACCACGCAGACATTCGTGCGGAAATCTCCCAGGGTGGTCCGAAGCTCCTCCTCCGTCACATGGATGGAGTTGGGGGTGCGGCAGACCGTCCCGGTGTATACCTTCCCCTCCCGCGTATAGACGCGCACGTTTTCCGTGACGCAGTAGAAGGGGTAGAGGCCCCCCACGGGGCAGACGTTCAGGGTGCCGTCAGCGTTTACCTTGCGCACCATGAGGCCGATGTCGTCCAGGTGGGCGGTGACGGCCAGGGCCTCCCCCTCGCCCCCCAGCTCGGCAATGACGCCCCCCTTGCGGGTGACATGGTAAGCATAGCCCAGCTCGTCCAGCATTTTGCAGACAAGGGCCTGCATTTCTTCATATTGCCCGGTGGTACTGTCCACGGCGATGAGACGCCGGAAGTAGTCAAGGCAGGTTTCCCGGTCGAAGGCAGGAAAAGCTTGCAGCATGGGGATCATCCTTTCTGTGTGTTCCTGCCCTAATGATACGATTTCCCACGGCGATTTGCAATGCTTTCCGCCGTTTGTCCCCCTCCGCGGACACATATCGACAAATACTTCCCGCCTTGGTATAATGGCGGGGAAGAGAGGGGGAAGGGCTTATGGGCCGAGGATCGTCAACAAAGAAAAAGGGGCGGGGCTGGCGCGTTGCCGCCGCAGCCCTGGTTTTGCTTCTGGCTTTCGCTTTCCTCCATGCCTGCGCGCAGGCCCCGGCGCCTCCACCCACGCCGGAACCGACCCCGGTGTCTGCGCCCGAACTTACCCCGGAACCTACGCCAGAGCCTACGCCCACGCCCGCACCGACCCCGGAACCTACGCCGGAACCTACCCCGGAGCCCACCCCGGAGCCGACGCCGGAGCCGGACGAAGCGGAAAAGCTGCTGGGGCAGATGAGCCTTTGGGAAAAGCTCTGCCAGATGCTGATCCTCCGCCCCGGCGATCTGGGCGGGGGCGAACCCGTCACCGCCGTGGACGAGTCCATCCGCCGGGGCCTGGCGGAGACGCCGGTGGGGGGCTTTTTCCTGGATGCGGGGAACATGAAGGACAGCGACCAGCTCCGGCTCCTGACGGCGGAGCTGAAGGCCGCGTCCCCCATCCTGCCCCTCATCCTCTGCGACGAGGAAGGGGGCACCGTCAGCCGCCTCATGCGCACCGTGGGCACCACGCAGGTCGGCGCCATGTACAGCTATCGGAACGAGGGGCCGGAGAAGGCCTTTTCCAATGCGGAGATCATCGCCGGGGATCTGACGGCCCACGGCCTCAACGGGGACCTGGCCCCCGTGGCGGACGTCTGGTCCAACCCGGATAACCCGGTCATTCGTACGCGGGCCTACAGCGACGATTTCGCCCAGGCCGCCGAGCTGGTGGCCGCGGCGGTGGAGGGCTTCCACGCCGGGGGCGTGGCCTGCACCCTCAAGCACTTCCCCGGCCACGGGGACACGGCCTCCGACAGCCACTACGGCGCGGCCTATGTGACCAAGAGCCTGGAGGAGCTGCGCAAAGAGGAGCTTCTGCCCTTCCTGGCGGGCATCGAGGCGGGGGCGGACATGGTGATGATCGGCCATCTCACGGTCCCGGCCCTGGACGAAGCGCCCGCGCCCTTTTCCCATGCCGTGGTCACGGAGCTGCTCCGGGAGGAGCTGGGCTTCACCGGCGTCGTCGTCACCGACGCCCTGGAAATGGGGGCCCTGGGGGACTATACCTCCGGAGAGAGCGCGGTGCTGGCCGTGCAGGCGGGGGTGGACCTGCTCCTCTGCCCCGGCGACCCGGCGGAGGCCCTGCGGGCCCTGAGCGAGGCCGTCAAGGAGGGGGAGCTGAGCCGGGAGCGCATCGACGAAAGCGTGCTGCGCATCCTGCGCATGAAGCTGCGGTTTTCGGAAGGATAAGGAATGGAAAAAACACTCTACCAGGAGGAGAGCCTGGCCCTGACGGAGGAAGAAGGTGCGCTGTCCCTCCACGCCAATGGGGAGAGCTACCGCCTGTCCTGCCACCCCTACGAGCCCTGTACTTATCTGTATCGGGGCGGCAGCCTGCGGGCAGTCGTGCACAACGCCTTTACCGCGGAGGAGATACGCGCCCTGGCCGAGGGGGGCACGATCATGGCCGTCACCGGCAGCGAGTATGACGTCGGCAGGCTCTGCCGCTTGCTGGCCTTCGCGGCGGAAAACTGCCCGGACTGCGAAATCGGCTATGCGGAAGGGGCCGTGGCCCTGGAAGCGCTGAAGGCCCTGGGTGCCCTGAGCCCGGAAACGGCGGTGAGCCCGTCGAAAGTGGGGGTAAGGAAGATCAGCGACGCTTTTTCCCACTCCAAAAGAAGGAAGGAGCGGGTCCTGTATACGCCGGAGGGAAAGGTCTATGTACGAATTAAAGGATGACGTGTTCTATGAGGAGCTGAAGCGCTATCCCGACCTCGTGGTGGATTACTGCCTGCTGAAAAACGAGGGGCCCTACCGGGGGGAGGAGACCCACCGGACGGCGCTGGCCTACGCCTTTCGGAAGCTGAAGCAGGCGGAAGGCGGCGACCTGACCTACGAGCTGGGGAAAGCGAAGGCCTGCCCCATGGACCCGGCGGCGCTGCTGGCCCTGCCGGAGAAGCCCTGGCGGAAAGAGTACGTCATCAAGGGCTCGATCCATGCGGTAGGCCTGGATATCACCTCGGACGGCGGGGAGGTCCCCTATTGGAACGCCTTCCTGGAGCCGCCCTGCGGCTGCCGTTACGGGCCGGAGGACTTCCTCAGCTTCAACGCCGTCCTCTTTCCGAAGGGGCCGGAGAAGCTGATCGCCTACAGCTGGTCCACGGACTGGTCCAATTACTTCGACGACGGCCACGAATGGTGGGGCGCCTCCTGCTGGAGCGTCTACGACCCCGACCTGGACCGCATCGCCGTGATCTCGGCTTCCGCGACGGACTGATATGCAACGCACGAAGAGGGTATGATGCAGCATGCATCATACCCTCTTTTCATACCCTCACTACACCCGAAGGGCGCGATTTCACGCGGCGTAAGCCGCATTTCACCCCGCGCATCGGGATTTCACGTCCCCGAAGGGGACATTTCACCGGGCCGCAAAGCGGCCCTTTACGGCACCATGCCGGTGGCGCCCTCCAGGCCCGCCCGGGCCATGGCGTCCGTGCCCCCCGCCTGCAGGTCGGGCTCCAGCTCGAAGACGTGCTCCACGCTGGTATAGTCGGAATAGCCCATGCGGGCCAGGGGCCGGATCTTCTCCATGTCGATCTTCCCGTCGGGGAGGATGACCTCGTCCGCGATGTGGACGCCGATGACCTTACCGATGATGATGTCCACGGTGCCGGATTTGCTGTCCCCCGGCAGGACGATGGTCTGCACATATTTGCATTCCAGGTTGATGGGGCTTTCGGCCACCCGGCAGGGCTTCACCAGCTCGCATTTCGCCTTGGTGAGCCCGGCCTTTTCAAATTCGTCCACCTCCGGGGGGAAGGGGGCGGCGGTGACGTTCATGGCCTGGCGCAGGGCGTAGGGTACGATGTTGTAGACGAATTCCCCCGTCTCCTCGATGTTCACGGCGGTGTCCTTCCGCTTGCCGGTGGGGCCCCGGTTGATGGACACCAGCACGTAGGGCGGGTCGAAGGTCAGATTGGTGAACTGGCTGTAGGGCGCCAGGTTACTGACCCCGTCGGCGCTGACGGTGCTCAGCCAGCCGATGACCCGCGGGACCGCGCAGGATTTGAAGGGCGGCCTTGCCAGGCCGTGGTCGTTTTTCGCTGTTTCGTAAAACATGCTCCTTACCTCCGTTGTTTCTGTATTACCGGGGATTCTTGGGCGATATGCGGAATAGTATGCATGCAGGATGCACGCCGGGCCTGCCTGCCGCCTCCGGGGTCTTTCCGGCCGGAAGGCCCGCAGCCCGGTTCAGTTTTCGTGCTTTGCCCGGTATTCGGCCATGAAGCGCTCCGTGTCCCCGCCGGGGAAGGGGGAGGGGCAGACGGGGATCGTGGGGGTCATACTCAGCCGGGGCGCGCCGTGGGTGGTGCGCAGCATGCCAACGCCGGGGTGGTATTCCCGCTTGGTGATGCCCCGCGCCTTGGCATAGTCCTCCTCCGGGGGCTCGCCCTGATAGCGGCGGCAGCGCCGGGCCCACACGCCGGGGGCGTCCAGCAGCTTCAGCCAGGCTTCCACGGTGCCCTCGGCGGCCATGGCCTCCAGGGCGGCCGCTAATTCTTCCGGCTCCTCCGGCAGGCCGGACAGCAGGGGGATGCTCCGGATGGCTGCCGTGCTCTCCGCCACCAGGTAAAACCAGCCGTCGGAAGCCTTGAAGATGCGGTCCAGGGGCCCGTAGCCCTTAGCCTCCGGCCCGGCGGGCTCGTCCCATACCTTGCCCTCGTAATCCAGCATGAAGGGGAGCTGGGTCAGGGCGCCGCTGCGGGAGAGGCAAGCCTGCACCCGCTGGCCGACGCCGGTCTTCATCCGTCCGTAGATGGCCAGCATCACCCCCAGGCAGCCCATTTGCCCGGTCATATGGTCCAGCACCAGCAGGGGCAGGGTCTCCGGCTTCACGGAGCCGCCGTAGCGGCAGGACATGCCGCTGGCGGCCTCCCCCAGGTCCTCGTGGCCCCGCATCCATTCCCGTCCGCCCCCCAGGGAGTGGATGTTGATCTGGGACAGGATGATTTGAGGATTCTTTTCCCGCAGCTGCTCCTCTGTGACCCCCAGGTGCTCGTAGGCGGCCTGGGCGAAATTGCAGTGGAAGACGTCCGCCTGGCGGATGAATTCGTCCAGCATCTTCTTCCCCTCGTCGGATTTCAGGTCCAGGAAGATGCAGGTCTTGCCGTTGTTCTGGGTCTCGTGTCCTGCCAGGGCGGTGTAGTTGTCCATGAGCCGGGGGTTGTTGATCTTCAGCACCTCCGCCCCGTATTCCGCCAGCAGCCGCCCGCAGGTGGGGCCCGCCACCACCTGGCAGAGGTCCAGCACCTTGATGCCCTTCAGGGCCGGTTCCGGCTTGGGGCAGCTGCCCGGCCTGGGCCTGGGGGCCAGGGTCTCCAGCTCCGCCAGGATCTCGGCGCGGTCCGCGTCCGGCAGATGCCGGGGGATGCCCGCGCTGTCCCCGGTCTTCAGCATGAGGGAGGGGACGCCGGGCTGCATCGTGTCTCCCAGCACGGGGTCCCTGACGGGGATGACGCTGCGGCTGTCCATGGCGGCCTTGTCGTGGAGCCATTCCGCGCTGGTCTTCGATACGGCGAAGCCCGCCCCGTGCTCGCCCTGGGCGTAGTCCTCCCATTCCTGCATGGTTTTAAGCAGCATGGTCTTGCGGACGAATTCCCCGGCCTCCTCCGGCAGGCCGTTAGCGATCCATTCTTCGGGGAACAGCGCCCTGGCGATGCTCAGGGCGCCGCGGGGCGGCGGGGTGGTCTGGATATAGCGCCCGTCCTTGCAGGGGTACGCCGCCATCATGCGCACCAGGGAATAGGCGTTCATGCTGTCCGGGCTCAGCTTCATCCCCGGCAGCAGGAAGCTCTGGGGCGGCGTCACCGTCCGGGTGCTGTCCACCTCAAAGCAGGCGTCGTAGAGGGCGGATTCGATGTACTGCCCCCGGGAGCATTTCTCACGCACGATCAGGGCGGCGACGATGCTGTGGCAGGCAATGACGGAAGCAAAGCCGGAGGCCAGGGGAAGGGCGTTGAAGCGGATGTTCGTCGTCCGACTGCCCATGTCGATGGTGGAGTAAAGCCCCGCCTCCGCGGCAATGAGGCCCTCCCAGCCCGGCAGGCCGCGCCGAAGCGGGTCATGGCGGCTGAAGCCGGGGAGGGAGCAGTAGATGAGGGTGGGGTTCATTTCCGCGCAGGCTTCATAGCCCAGGCCCAGCCGATCCATGACCCCGGGGCGGAAATTCTCGATGAGGATGTCCGCCGAGGCGGCCAGCTTTTTCGCCGTTTCCAGATCGGACGGATCCTTCAGGTCCAGAATGATGCTGCGCTTGCCCCGGCCCAGGACGGCGTTTGCATTCCAGCCGTCCCAACGGGGGCCGCCGGGGGGATCCACATGGATCACGTCCGCCCCGTAGTCCCCCAGGATCATTGCGGCCAGGGGTCCGGCGATATACTGACCGAAATCCAGCACCCGCAGGCCCGTCAGTACGCCCTTCTTTTCCATAAGCGCCTCCTTCAGAACAGCTCGGCGGCCTTGGCGGCGAAGCGGCGGCCGAAGATGCGGAAATTCTCCTCGTAATGTGCCATGCCGTTGAATTTCTCGGCATAAGAGTTGACGCCCACGGGACCCAGGTGGATCACCGGGTGGCCCTGGCTGCCGCCGCCGGAATAGCACAGCATGCCCCAGACCAGCTCATTTGTGAGGATGGCCTGGATCACCAGCTCCGCCCCGCCGTGGGTGTACTGCTCCGTGGCGAAAGCGCCGCCCAGCTTCCCGGCCATGGCGTATTTGCCTCCCGCACCCATG
>JAEEGK010022580.1_pt1 | contig 13202 bp, 15 predicted proteins | sample 8958771 | NCBI WGS metagenome assembly JAEEGK01 (sample SAMN16246547, study PRJNA631951) | gut metagenome | biome: gut microbiome; feature: rumen; material: SC-attached | host: Bos | place: Iran: Karaj | collected 2018-10 | reverse complement strand
GGTAAACCATCACTATCAAAAGAGATACTTGATTGAATGGAGCCACTATTGGAGTTTGAATTGAATAAAGAATCCATAGGATTACTTCTACCATTAAAGTGACCGCTATTAGCGCAACTCGCTAATAAGATGATGAAAGGAACTAGAAATAGTTTTCTTTTCATAACGCTTATCCTTTCCTCACTTTAGAGATAATAAAGCCCACTAATAAAAAGGCAAAGAATACCACAATATCAACACCCACAATTGTTGGACCAACTGGCGTACCAGCAGCTATGGAAATCAATAAACCAGAAGCCGCGGCAAAAACGGAAATAATTGCCGAACTAATGGTCACTGATTTAAAGCTCTTAAAGACACGCATAGCGCTTAATGCTGGGAAAATAATTAAAGCGGATATTAATAATGAACCCACTAGATTCATCGCTAAGACAATAATAATCGCGGTGATAATGGCAATTAATAAGTTATATAAAGTAGCCTTAACACCTGTGGCTCTAGCAAAGTTTTCATCAAAAGTAACAGCAAATATCTTGTTATAGAACAAGACAAAGATAATGACTGTGGCAATTGATAAGCCAATACAAAGCCACACTTCTATGGTGGATAATGTCAAAATAGATACTGAACCAAATAAGGTTGTACAAACATCCGCGGAAACATTAGAGGACGTTGGAAATAAATTCATTAATAAATAGCCCATCGCTAAGGCACCGACTGATAGCATCGCTACAGCAGCATCACCTTTAATACGGCTATTTTGTGAACTTCTTAAAAGAAGAATGGCTGCACCAATAGTGACAGGCATAGAGATAATCATATTATTTGTTAAACCCACGACTGCGGCTACCGCCATCGCGCCAAAGGCCATATGAGATAAGCCATCTCCAATAAAGGAGAATCGTTTTAATACTAAGGTGACACCTAATAAAGATGAACAAAGGGCAATCAATATGCCAACGATAAAGGCATATTGAACAAATCTAAACTCAAAATATGAGGCGAGTTTTAAAAAGAATTCAATCATTATTGTTCGCCTCCTTTATCCATAAAGACTTGATAGCTTTGGCTTTTTAGATAATCTTCTTTATTACCAAAGAATATTTCATGACCGAGATGTAATACTTTATTTGCGTGTTTTAAAGCATGAAGGTCATGAGAAATCATGATGATGGTAATGCCTTCTTTGTTTAAAGAATCGATGATGTCATATAACTGAATAGTCACCTTTGGATCTAAACCAGTCACAGGTTCATCTAAAACGAGTATTTTATCAGAGGAACATAAAGCACGCGCGAGTAAGACACGTTGTTGTTGACCGCCTGATAATTCTCTATAACATCTCTTCTTTAATTCTTCTAAGCCAAGCTTTTTGATATTGGCTTCCGCTAAAGCTTTTTCTTCTTTTGTGTAGAATGGGCGGAAACCACTTTTGCCTAAGCAACCGGAGATTACTATCTCCCACACAGAGGCAGGGAAGTCTCTTTGGACTACTGTTTGTTGTGGGAGATAGCCAATATCTGTCTTCTTTACTTCCGCATCAAAAACAATCTTTCCACTTAGTGGTTTAATAAGCCCTAGCATGGTTTTTAACAATGTTGATTTGCCTGCGCCGTTTTCTCCTAAGATGGTGAGATAGTCACCTTTTTCTATATTAAAACTAAGGTTTTCGACAATTGGACGATTGTCGTAACCTATTGAAATGTTTTCAAACGAAAGTAAAGGCATTGTGATGTCCTCCTTTATTGAATTGCGTCTTTTAAGACAGTTAAGTTTTGTTCCATGACAGAGAGATAATTTCTACCTGCTTTATATTCCTTAGTGGAAGCAGATTGAAGTGAATCCATAGTCATGATTGTTTGATTCTTATTGGTTGTTGCTTCTTTAACAGTCTTAGCAATAGCACCATCAGAACTTTCAATCTTTAAGATAACATTTAGTCCTAATTCATCGACTTTACCCGCTAAGAATTTGATTGTTTCAAAGCTTGCTTCTGTTTCAGCAGAACAACCAACGAAAGCAGCATAGTATTTGAGATTATAGTCATCGACTAAATATCTAAATGGGAATCTATCCGCGAATAAGAGTGTGTCTTTTGTACCTGCTTTAACGGCATCAGCATATTTCTTGTCTAATTCTTTTAAAGAATTGACATAGGATGTGACGTTAGCGGTATAGACACTGGCGTTGTCTTTATCGATAGCGGCAAGTGATTTACCGATTTCTTTAACAATGACTTCAGCGTTCTTAATAGAGAGCCAAACGTGTTCATCATATTCGACTTCTTCTTCCTCTTCTTCGTGGCCATGTTCTTCACCCTCTTCGTGGTCATGGTCATGATCTTCCTCTTCCATACCTTCAATAACTTCTTCTTCCTTAACAGCGTCCCCTAAGGTTTCCATTAAGTTAATGACTTTCATATCTTTATTGACGGCTTGTTTAAGAGCGTCATCGACCCATTCATCAGATTCACCACCAACATAGATAAATAAGTCACATTTAGAAATAGTGACGATATCTTTTGGTGTTGGTTGATAGCTATGTAAATCAATGCCGTTGTCTAAAAGAAGAGTGACATCAGCATTGTCTTTCTTTTCACCTAAAACATTCATGACCCAGTCATATTCAGGGAATATCGTGGTCACGATACTCATTTTGTCACCACCGCTAGTTGAATTACAGGATGCACAAAATGGAATTAATAATGAAGATAGGGTTATCCCTAAAATCTTCGAAATTTTATTTTTCATTATAAAAACTCCTTAATATACGATTAAAAATGCATTTTTAATGCATAGTAAAAAATATATTAGGGGTCTTTAATTAGATAATTTCGTCTTTAAAGTAATTGGTGTATCAAAGTCACTATCTTTAGAGATAGCGATCAAACAAGCAACAAAGGCAAATGAAACAGTAACTAAAAGCGCTACTGCGGCACCACTATTAAATTTAATGGTGTGTTTAATATTCTCTTCAGCGGTACGAATGACTTCACAAATTTGGCAGTCTTCATGGTTACAAGTATGGCCTGCTTCTTCCACTAAAACGATAGGCGAAAGAACGACAAAGAATGTCGCTAGAATTATGAATAATTTCGCAAAGAGTTTTTTAAATTTCTTCATATTAATCACGTATCATTATACACAAACTTTTCATAAATGCATTTATGATGATAAAAAAGAAGGATTAGTTACATCCTTCTCAATAATCTATTTGGTGGGCCCAAGAAGACTTGAACTTCCGACCTCGCCCTTATCAGGGGCGCGCTCTAACCAACTGAGCTATGGGCCCATGCGTCTTAAAGACAGCGGTAATAATATACAACAATGATTTATTAAAATCAATGCTTTTTATATAAGATTTATCGCGCACGAAAAAAGGAAGCCAAATGACTTCCTGTTTTTCTTGTTTTTGTAGTAAACGATTAACGTTTGCTGAATTGTGGAGCTTTACGAGCAGCTTTGAGACCGTATTTCTTACGTTCTTTCTTACGGGAGTCACGTTTGACCATACCGTTAGATTTTAAGACTGCACGATCGCAACCGGCTTCTAATAAGGCTCTAGCGATACCTAAGCGGATAGCGCCAGCTTGACCTGTGAAGCCACCACCTTTAACTTCTGCACGCACATCGTATTTGCCATCTGTGCCTGTTAATGTTAATGGTTGTTTTAAGTCGAGAATTAATGTCGCATAAGGCATATATTCTTCCACTGGGTGGCCATTGACAACAACTTTGCCTGTACCAGCAGTGATGTAAACACGAGCGATAGAAGATTTTCTTTTGCCTGTGCCGTAATATTGAAGATCAGCTTTCTTTGCCATGTTAAGACCTCCTAGTATTTGAGCTCAAGAACTTCTGGTTTTTGAGCTTCTTGTTTGTGTTCTGGACCAGCATAGACGAAGAGTTTCTTGATCATTTGACGACCTAAGCGACCCTTTGGAAGCATACCGTGAAGGCATCTTTCTAACATTTCTACTGGGTACTTTTCAAGCATAACGCCGGCTGTTCTTGTTCTAAGACCACCTGCGTAACCAGACACATTGTAGTATTTTTTGTTATTAACTTTATCGCCAGAAAGAGCAACCTTTTCAGCGTTGATGATAATAACATAGTCACCACAGTCAACATTTGGAGTCCAAGTTGGCTTATTCTTGCCAGTTAAAACTTGAGCGACTTGTGATGCTAATCTTCCTAATGGTTTGTCTGTGGCATCGACGACATACCATTTTCTTTGGATTTCGTTATTTTTTGCAATAGTAGTTTGACGTTGCATAACTGTAATCCTCCTTTACCAAACTAACTTTGACCTTACCGGGGACTTCGCTAATTTAGCTTTTGTGCCGATAAAAATCATACGTGTTTACGTGTGTGATGTCAATTGATTATTTATAAAAATAATTCCTGGAGACTAGATAAAAGTTGTTTTTCAAACAAAAAACCAACCACATTTCGTGATTGGTATTTGCATAATTATAGGTTAATAATTACTTGACGTTGTGATAGACGTTTTGGACGTCTTGTAAGTCATCAAGCATATCGCATAATTCGTCAAATTTGCGTCTTTCTTCTGGATCAGTGATTTCAATTGGATCATTGGCTAAGAAGGTTATTTCCGCAACATCGAATTCGGAGATGCCCATACCACCTAAAACTTCTCTAGCTTGAGCGAAGGCTGCTGGTTCAACAAGGACTTCGATCTTTCCATCTTCTGCTGTGACTTCACGGACATCAACGTCAGAGAGAATTAAGTTTTCTTCAACTTCATCTCTATTGGTGCCGTTGAAAACGAATAAACCAGTTTGTGTGAAATTGAAGATTGTGGAACCTAAGTGGCCACCCTTTTTGGTGATAGCGGTTCTAACTTCGATAAACGCACGGTTTGAGTTATCAGTTAATGTATCAATGATAAAGAGGGAGTTACCTGGACCAAAGGCTTCATAACGGCCTTCAGAATAGCTTTCGGCTTCGCCGCCTTTAGCTTTTTGGATAGCTCTATCAATAACGTCTTTAGTAACGTTTTGACCTCTCCATTTTTCAATTGCAGAACGGAGTGCTAAGTTCATTTCAGGGTCAGGAACACCATTCTTTGCCGCCATATAGATTTCCTTACTGGCTCTCATAAAGAGTGCGCTTCTTTTTGCAGCGGTTGCGGCCATCGCTTTTGCTCTTACTTCATGTGCTCTACCCATGATTTAAAACTCCTTTTTCGCTTTTTTGCGGTTAAAATATTATCACATGTTCATATGAAATTGAACATAAATATTATCAATCGTAAATAACATCCACTAAATAAAGGCCAGAGGCTGGTGCTTTATAAGCGATGATTTCTCTATTTTTGTTATCTTGTAAATGCTTATCAATGAACTCTAATGGTTCCTTTTTATTAGCGACATTAATCGCTGAACCAATCATATTTCTGATTTGATATCTCATGAAACCATTACCGGTAAATATGACTCTTAATAAGTCACCTTCTTTAATGACTTCAATATTACATATTGTCCTAATGAATCCACCTTCATCTTCTTCTTTAGAGGTGAAGTCTTGATAATTGTGTGTGCCTTCAAATTTTTTAAGAGCGTTTTTAAATAATTCAATATCTAATTCCATTGGATAGATATAGGCTAAGTCATAAGACATTGGATCTTTATTTGTAAGAAGAATACGGTATTCATAAATCTTCTTTGTGGCGTTATATCTAGCGTGGAAATCATCATCTACTTGGGTAAGGGATAGAATCTTAATATCATCTGGAAGCATTTTATTTAATGCATATGTTAGCTGCTTTAAGTCTTTTTCCTTATCACTAACATAATGAAAATATTGTTTAAGAGCGTGGACACCTGCATCTGTACGTCCACTACCCTGGATATTGATTGTGGTGTCATAGACTTTACTTAAGCATTCTTCAATTTTACTTTGCACACTAACAAAACCGACTTGCTTCTGCCAGCCATAATAATTAGTGCCCTTATATGAACAAATACCTAATACCTTCATAATTAGAATCCTGGTTTATTAAAAATAAGTTGAATGATATCGATTGGATTTTTTCTATCAAATACGAACATCACAATAATACCGGCAAAAATACCACCGATAAATAAGAAAGCGATAATATCTCTCCAAGAGAATCTTAATAAACGATATCTAGTACGCTTTGCTCTTGGGTCATATCCTCTAACAATCATCGCATTAGCGAGTTCTTCACTTCTTTCTAAAGCAGAAACAAATAATGGAATGATTAAAGCAATAATTGCACCAAAACGTTTAAAGATACCACCATGGTTAAAATCAACACCACGACTGGCTTGGGCTTTCATAATTCTTTCAGTTTCATCCAACAAAGTTGGAATGAATCTTAAAGCGATTGATAAGGTCATGGCTATTTCATGAACTGGGAAACGAATTGGTTTTAATGGCGTCATATACCATTCAAAAGCATATGTCATATCCATTGGTTTTGTGGTGCTAGTTAAAATCATTGTTAATGAAATCATTAGAATTAATCTCATCACAATATAACCCGCTTGGCAGAATGCGTCCCAGTGGACTTCCAATGAACCAATAGTAAACGCTACTGGTAATTTTGGATTATTAGTCGGTACGAAGATATAAATAATCATTAGGAAGATGACTAACATCCATAATCCCCCAAGTGATTTAATAAGTGACCATAGGCTCACTCTAGAAATGAGCATCAACGCTAAAAGGATGATGATATACACACCACTCATGATTAAAGCGGTTGACCACTTATTGAATTGGAAGAAGATTCCCACCATGAATAAAAGCATGAGGAAAATCTTATTTCTTGCATCCAAATTATGAATGAAAGTATTACGGAAGGAATAACGGCCAAAAGTCATGCTACTCATGCTTTATTCCTCCATTTTTTAATCGCTTCAACTAAGTCTTCGTTAGTGTGAATTTCGCTGATATCGATATCCATGCCCTTCTCTTTTAGTTTTTCTGCCACTTTAATGACGGAAGGAGTATCTAAACGGTCATAGCCTTTGATATAGCTAAATAATTCATTAGGAGTGCCATCAAAAGTCACTTGTCCTCTTTCTAACATCACCACTCGTTTAGTGTATGTATTAACTAAGTCCATATCATGGGTAATGATAATAATGGTTTTGCCATTCTTATGGAACTCAGTAATGAGATTCATTAAGTCTTTACTACTTTGTGGATCAAATCCTGCGGTTGGTTCATCAAAGATTAAGATATCTGGATCAATCGCTAAGATACCCGCAATAGCGACTTTTCTTTTTTCGCCACCGGATAAATCAAAAGGCGCTCTTTTGAAGTATGATTCATCTAAGCCAACTTGTTTTAATGCTTCATGGGCTCGTTTAAGTGCTTCTTCGCCTTTAACACCAAAGTTTTTAACACCAAAAGCCACATCCTTTTCCACTGTTTCTTCGAAAAGTTGATATTCAGGGAATTGGAAGACTAAGCCAACTTGTTTTCTTAAACCACGTAATTTACGGCTCTTTCTATTCTTATAGTTAATGACATAGTCATTGACTAAAACATCGCCTTTATCAGGGATTAAAAGAGCATTAAACATTTGGGCTAATGTTGATTTACCACTACCGGTTTCACCAACAATTGCTAAGAAATCATTGTCTTTGATTTCAAGAGAAACATCCATTAAAGCTTGGGTCGCATTAGTGGCTTTCTTTTGGTAAGTGTAGAAGATATTTTTTACTTGGATACCCATATATCCTCCACTAATTGGTCGATAGTTTCCGCATTGGAATTAATGCCAATTTCTTTTAGTTCTTTTTCGATTTTATAAACGAAAGGCATATCAAGTTTCACTTCTAATAAAGCGGATTCATCTCTTAATACGTCTTGTGGTTTGCCTTCTTTAACGAGCTTACCTTTGCTTAAAATCAATACCTTGTCGCTTAAAAGTGCTTCATCGATATCGTGAGTAATAGAAATAATTGTGAGTTCTTTATTTTCCTTGTGGATACGGTCAATGACCTTTCTCACTGTGGATTTACCTTTAGGATCAAGCATTGATGTGGCTTCATCAAGGATTAAGATTTCTGGTCTTAAAATTAAGGCGCCCGCTAAAGCGATTCTTTGTTTTTGGCCACCAGAAAGATTAATAGGTTCTTTCTTTAAATGGTCCAACATATTCACACTATCAGCGAAGCGTTCGATTTCCGCTTGCATTTGATCGTGTGGAAAACATCTATTCTCTAAACCAAAGGCAATATCATCTTCCACTGTGGAACCAATGAATTGGTTATCAGGGTTTTGGAAGATTAAAGAAGTCTTGGTTTGTAAGTCTTTAAGATTCTTTTCAGTGATTTCGACATCATTAAAAAAGATTTGTCCCCCGGCTTTATCAAGTAAGCCCACGATTAACTTGGCTAATGTGGATTTACCAGAACCATTATGGCCTAAGACAGAGACAAATGTGCCCTTTTCAACACTGAAAGATATATCGTCAATAACTTTGTTACTGCCGTCATATGAGAAGCTTAAATTTTTGATTTCTAGTTTGCTCATGGTTGTGATTATATCACGCGAGAGCAAAAATGAATAACGATATTGCCATTTTCACTTTGTGATGAAAGGTATATAACCGCTATTTTTTCGCTGTTTGGATGTATTTTCTTATTTTGTCACAAGCGTTATTGAAGGTTAAATATAATGAGGACCTACTCATCATTCCTGTATGTTCTAAATCATTAAGGTCATAGCCTTCTAACATCAGTGTTAACATCGCAAATTCTTGATGCTTAAATTCTTTTCTATGAGCGTGGATTATTCTTTTCAATTCTTCGATGCGTTTTTCATTATAGTAATGCTCATTGAACTCTGCGATTCTTTCGCCCGCGAATCTTCTTTCATCAGCTTCTTCATCAAAAGAAACAAATCCACGAAACATTGCCGCATTCGCTAGATAAGAATTCTCTAATAAATAATCCACGATTGCTTTCTCACTACTTTCTCTCCAAAAGATAAAGAAAGAAGACAATCGCTGGGGATCATATTTCCTTATGATGTGAGGAAATAATTGCGAGCAAATTGCCATGAGTTCTTTAAAAGAAACACCACTGCTTGGGTATTTCTCTAACATTTCGCAAGTCAAGCCTTTGAAATATGTGCGATAGCGTTTTACTAAATACAGATAGGCTTCATGATTGCCTTGTGTAATTAAGATATGTAGGTGCTCATCCAGAATGCGGTTATAGGTTTTGGGTGCCATAACAAATCTCCTTTCGAATTAGATATTTGTTTTATGCACCTCCGCTAATAATATGCCGGCCGCAACGGAAGCATTTAAAGAATTGACATGTCCGAATTGAGGAATCTTCACAACATAATCAGAATTCTTTAGAACAAGAGATGAAACACCCTTACCTTCACTGCCTATGACCACGACAACTGGAAAATCATATTTAATAGAAGAATAGGAAATCGTTGCACTACCATCTGTAGAGACGACCCAATAGCCTTCTTCTTTTAACTGTTTAATTGCTTGATTGAGGTTATTTACAACTGCGACTGGCACATAGTTAATAGCGCCTGCACTTGTCTTTGCCACAGTAGCGTTTAAAGAAACGGAATTATGCTTAGGTAAGATAACTCCAGATGCTTCAAAGACATCCGCACTTCTTAAAATAGCGCCTAAGTTATGTGGATCCTCAATATTATCAAGCATGACGATAATCTTCTTTTCTTTCTTTTTTGCTTTAAGAATGATTTCGTCTAAAGAAACCGTCTGATATGGTTTAAGTTCAGCGGCGACACCTTGATGGACACCGTTATTAGACATCTTATCCATTTCATTAGGGGAAACAGTAACCATAGGAATCTTATATTCTCTTACGAGATTTGTGATTCTTGGATCAGAGAAACTAGGAACAACAAAAACTTTCAACGCCTTTTTCGCATTGAGAGCTTCGTATACTGGATTCTTTCCGTAGATTAGATTGATGTCCTTATTCATAATTAGTCGATTTCTTCAATACAATTAATGTATTCCAAAGTCGATAAGGCTTCAATAATTTCTGTATGAGTTTTGTATTTTTTCAACTCTTTAGAGTTAATTGTAATGGAAATGGTATAAACACCAAGGCCTGTATTGTTATAGGCTGGGTTAGCTTCGATATCAACAATCTTTAAGCCAAGTTTACGAACAACACCAGTGAAGTTCACTAAATCGTTTCTATTTTTGAGTTCTAGATGAATTTCAAAGTGATTGCTCTTATTTTTCATGTAAACTTCAATTCTTGGCATTGCGCTTAAGGTGATAAAGGCAAGAACCACACCGATTAAACCGATGGTATATAAGCCTGCACCGAATGAAGCACCGATGATAGCGGTAAGCCATAAAGCGACAGCGGTTGTTAAACCTTTAATTTGGTTTTTAGAGGAATAAAGAAGAGTGTTACCAGAAATAATAGCACCACCTAAAACAACAGCGGTTGTGACGGCTGGGAAGACCACTTTGAAGTTGGCCATGAAATAAACATCAAGTAAGGCCGCGATTGTGGAGAATAACGCCACAAAGGTAAATGTTCTAAAGCCAGCGGTATGTCTCTTTCTACTTCTTTCAAAACCGAATGAAGCGCCGATAATAAACGCTAATGCTAATCTGATAATAATAGTCCAAATGTTGAATTCTGCTAGCCATCCATTTGTTAATTGGCTAATTGGATCAAATGCGATCATAAGATAATCCTCCTACTTACGATTAAGGAAACCTCTATGATTACGATTAAAGGTTTCATTTTCATATTCTTCAGCAGCCTCAGTAAAGGCTTGCTCATTTGCTTCTTCAACACCAATTGGTGGAATTTCCTCTGAGATGTGTTTGATTTGGGCGGCTAATAAGTCGATTTCTCTAGATGAGCCTTCATCATTAACCACTCTGTTTTGCACCACGCTTTCTGGAGCAAGGTTATTAATATCATCATGTCCATATGACTTAGTGAGGTATAAGCCTAACTTAGCACAAGCTGGACCAATAATTTCAAAGATAATGGATGATGCTAAGATAACAGTCATCACTAATGTGGCTTCTTCTTCCATTCCGTGAGAAGAAAGCGCTCTAGCGCCTAATGTTGCTAAAGCAATCGCGACACTAGCTTGAGGAATTAATCCTAAGCCTAAATAGTTTCTCGTTTCTTTTGGTTGTCTCGTAGCTAATGAGCCTAAGAAACAGCCACCAAATTTACCGATAAAGCGGGCCACTAAGAAGCCAAGAACAATCACGATTAACGGAACAACGGTTAAAGAACTATTCTCACCAAACTTGGAGAAGTCTAAATTCATACCACCTCTAACGAAGAAGACCAACATAATTGGTGGAATGAAATAATTAACTTGTGCAAAGATCTTTTCTTCGCCTTTGGACATGTTTGTGTAAACTAAACCAATAGCGACACCTCCTAATAAAGGAGATTGACCAAATAAGGAGCAAACGCCACAGAAGAGTAATAATACCGCGATGACGATGATTAAGCGGTTGTCTGTGGTTCTTTTTGATGAAATCAAGAATCTTAAAGCAAAGCCAAAGGCTACACCGATGACTAAGCAGATTAACATCTTCGCGATTGGCCATGCCACTTCATTAAATGACAAGCTTCCTCCATTACCCATACCAACACAAATGGAGATGGAAATTGTATAAAGAAGTAATGAGACAATACTATCAACGACAATGACTTGTAAAAGCATATTCACGTAATGACCTTTAGACTTAGTTTGTTTAATGGTCATAATGGTACTTGTAGGTGCAGTTGCACTACTTAAAGCGGCTAAAAGAAGCGAGAGGGGTACTGGTAAACGGAAAACAAAGGCGCATAAGACAAAGACTAAAGCAAATGACGCAATAGCCTCAATGATCGTTATAACAAGCACTTTTCCAATGCTACTTTTGATCTCTTTAAACTTAAAGAATTCGCCAGCGGTAAAAGCGATAAAGACTAAAGCGATATCACTAATAAAGTCAGTACGACTTATGAATTCTTGTGGAATAAGGTTTATAACAGAAGGACCGATAAGAATACCAGTCACAATATAAGCAGTAGCGTTTGGTAATCTTAATAGTTTAGTGAGTCTAGTCATTAAAAAACCACAGATTAAAATCACACCTAGCGCGATAATAATGCTGCTTGCGGTTTTCGCCGGACCAGCAATATTAAGAGCGTCTAGCAATCGTTCGATTAAAGATGGATTTGCATCTGTTAAAGCTGGCAATTTACATGACTCCTTTTGTAATTAAAAGATTTCTGATCTCATCAGATTTAGCAAAGTCTTTATTTTCTTTGCTTTTTAAATATTCCTCGTATAACTGCGAGATTTCATTATCAAACTTTACGTACTTAATGTCTAGTCCTAAAACATAGAACATGTCAGTAAGTGTTTTAAATAAGTTGTTTAGTTGATTTAAATCAGCGTCTCTACTTCTAATCAACTGATTGACATCCTTAAGGACGTTATAAAGTTCCGCTAAAGCGTTCGCGGTATTTAAATCATTAGCTAAGGCTTCTAAGAACTTTCCAATATATTCTGGTTTGCCTTCGTCTAAATTAACTTTGTTAGCCTGCAATTTAAGTGCAGCTTGTTTATAAGCCATTTGCATTCTAGAAACTTCTTGTTGAGCTTCTTTTACTGTTTCATCAGTGAAGTTAACTGCTTGTCTATAATGCGCGTTTAAAATAACTAAACGTGTGACTAATCCACCATAGGTGGCAATCATATCTTTAGCTAAGACGACATTACCTAAAGACTTGGACATCTTTTCATTACCAAAGTTAATAAATGCATTGTGCATCCAGAAGTGAGCAATTTTACTATGATGTGTCGCTTCGCTTTGAGCAATTTCGTTTTCATGGTGTGGGAATTTTAAGTCATAACCACCACCGTGAATGTCAATATGGTCACCTGGGAAGATAGAATCAATCATCACGCAGCATTCAGTGTGCCAACCTGGTCGACCTTTGCCCCATGGTGAATCCCATTTAATGCCTTCATCAGTCTTTTTCCATAAGGCGAAGTCTAATGGGCTTTCTTTTTGTGAATTCTCTTCTACACGGGCGCCTACGCGTAAATCTTCTACATTTATGCCGCTTAAAGCGCCATAATCTTTGATGTTTTCAACGCGGAAATAAACGTCTCCATCTCTTTCATACGCGGCACCGGTTTTAACAAGGTTATCAATAT
>JAEEGK010022579.1_pt1 | contig 13203 bp, 7 predicted proteins | sample 8958771 | NCBI WGS metagenome assembly JAEEGK01 (sample SAMN16246547, study PRJNA631951) | gut metagenome | biome: gut microbiome; feature: rumen; material: SC-attached | host: Bos | place: Iran: Karaj | collected 2018-10 | reverse complement strand
ATCAGCCTTCACTCCTATCTTCTTGCCTTTGAACACCCTGTGTGCCATGAGCAAGTGACAATCACCGCCCCTGCTCCTTACGCTAAAGTATTCCCCAATATCGTGCAATAATATTCTTTAAAATAGTACATAATATATTATACACAAATAATAAATGATGAAAAAGCCTTTTTTCCTTATTTTGGCAATCCAATTGCTATTAATCAATAGCCAATTGACCCAGGCACAATCTGTCTCACTCACTCAAGGCAGCTATACTGGTGCCACCTTCTCCGTCACCACACCCGACCTCATCACCGGTACTCGTACGGTGGATGGCGAGAAGTACATTGTCCTCTCGTTCGAGGGGGCCACTCACCTCTTCCGCGAAGGCGAACCCGACCTTCCCATTATCAGTCAGATGATTGATATCCCACTCTGCACGGATGTGCAAGCCTCTGTCAGCAACATCCAAACCCGAAACATACACAATCCATCTAACCTATACAACCTACCGAACGGCCGCATCCTCCCCATGCAGCCTGCCCCGAGCAAGTCAGACAAAGGCCCTAGACCTTTTGTGTTGGATAGTACCATCTATTCGACCGACGCCTTTTATGCTGCACCCGAGGTAGCTTGGGTCGATTTCGTCGGCACCGCCCGCGACCGCAACCTTGCTACGCTACGCATCTCGCCCGTCAGCTACAATCCTGTGACAGGAGAAGTCCAACTCATCACTTCAATGACCGTCACGCTCAAATATAAGGGTGTCGACGAGGCCGCCACACGTCTCCTTCACGAGCGCTACTATTCACCCGCATTCTCAGTCGGCAACAATGTCATAGCCACAATGCCCGCAGAGCGCAAGAGCGTCCGCAACGCCGCCCCCTTGCACTACCTGATTGTCGCCCATAGCAGTTTCCGTGGGGCATTGGACGACTTCGTCGCATGGAAAAAGCGACAAGGTTTTATCGTCTCGGTAGCATATACCGGCGATGCAACGGTAGGCACCTCCTCCACCTCGATTGCCAATTATATCAAGGGTTACTACACCAACGCCACTGATGAACTTCCCGCACCCACCTACCTGCTCTTGGTCGGAGACCACCAGCAGATACCCGCTTTCGACTCCCGTTGTACCAATCCGGCCAACGACCACGTGAGCGACCTATACTATGTCACCTGGACCGAGGGCGACAATGTGCCCGACTGCTATATGGGCCGTTTCTCTGCCCGTAATCTAGCAGAACTGACCCCTCAGATTGAGAAGACCATTTTCTATGAAAGTTATGCCTTCACTGACGACAGTTACCTCGGTCATGGTGTGCTTATCGCTGGCGAGGACCGTGGCTACACGACCGACAACGCCTACCATTATGCCGACCCTGCCATGGACTATATAGCCAAATACTATGTCAACGCCAGTAACGGATTTAACACCGTCCATTACTATAAAAACAACATCTCCTTTGCCCCTACCGGAGTACATGTCGATGGCAGCTCACAGACCTCCGCTACCGCAAACTACCTCCATACACTATACAACGAAGGCTGTGGATGGGTGAACTACTCAGCCCATGGATACGACAACGAATGGTCGACACCCAACTTCACTTCATCCAACGCTTCGACCATGGCCAATACCAACAAACCCTCGATAATGATAGGGAACTGCTGCCTGTCGGGGAAATTCAATTCAACATACGCTGACGCATGCCTCGGCGAGGCACTGCTGAGACGGGCTGGCAACGCTGGTGCTGCCGCGTATTTTGGTGCCACCAACTCTACCTACTGGCCCCACGACTTCTGCTGGGAAGTGGGCGTGCGCAATAATATCAACGGCACCATGGATGCCAGTTATGATGCCTTACATCTAGGCATGTACGACCGTCTGTTCCATACCCATAATGAGAACTACTCAGCCTGGCACACCTCAGCCGGTTCCATCAATATGGCAGGCAACATGGCAGTTGAAGCATACGGTTCCTACGCATTGTATTATTGGGAGATATACGAGCTCTTTGGCGACCCTTCGTTAATGCCATGGTTAGGGCAAGCTGCTGAAATGGAGCTAGACCATCAACCCATCATTGCCATGGGAAGTTCCACTTTCACAGTTCATGCTGCACCTCACGCCTATATCGCCATTACTACTCCTGAAGACCATGAGCTAATCTGTGCTGCCTTTGCCAACGCATCGGGCAATGCCACCCTCCAACTGCCCCAAGATATAACCCCCGGAAGCTACGAATTAGCAGCATGGGCACAGAACTACAAACCCGTGTTTGAAGAAATCATTGTCGCCGTACTAGATGGACCTTATGTGATGCTCACCCAAATTGAGCCCGCCACCACTGCACAGCCAGGTGAAATCCTATATTTCGACCTAACAATCACCAACGTAGGCAATACAGTCCCCACAGCCGGCCTAATCACACTCAGCAGTAACGACAACAAAGCCACCGTCATCCAGCCCATAGCACGCTTCACCCACTGTGCCCCTGGCGACACGGTAGACATTCACTCTGTTTGTCCTGTATACCTATCCGAAGACCTCAAGGATGGTGACATGCTCACTTTCAACCTAGACGTTGACTTCGGTCCTGGGCAGTCAACTCGCCAGAAGAAAATCCGAGTCTCAGCACCTCGCATCACAGTCTCAAATGCCAAGGCCAATCCTCAACTCAGTGCCGCCACAGCATCTACCGTCACTTGCCGTGTTTCCAATACGGGAAGCCTGCCATCCGAGCCCATGACACTCACGCTGGTTAACAACTATGGGTTCGTCAGCCAGGTTCCCGACCCCGTCCAACTTGAGCCCCTTACTATGGGCGAAAGTCGGACAGTCTCCTTCCGACTCTCACTCAACGAGAATGCACCAACTACGGTCATACCCTTCTATCTGTATGCAACCACCGAGGGGAGCAGCCGACTGGTCGACACGCTTTTCTTAAGTTGTGGTTCAGGCAACACCGAAGACTTTGAAAGCGGCAACTTCAGCAGTCTCCCTTGGACCCAAAACAGCAATCCTTGGGAAATTACAGGCAACGCCTACGATGGAGACTTCTGTGCTCGCAGCAAGACGCGTCTCAATGGTCAACAGGAATCGAGACTCAACATCACCTGGAACTCGCCCAATACAGACAGCATTAGTTTCTACTACAAGGTATCAAGTGAAGAAGGCTACGACTTGTTCCGTTTCTACATAGACGGCATGGAACGCCTGTCCGCCTCTGGCGAGGTTGATTGGACCCGTGCCTGCTACCCCATCTCGGCTGGCACCCACATCATCAGTTTCAGCTATGCCAAAGACCGTTACGCTGAATCTGGCAGCGACTGTGCGTGGATTGACAACGTCTCTTTGCCCTTCTCGGGTGATATCTGCCACTTTATGATTGACGAAGTGTGCAAAGACACTCCCTATGAGTTCGGCGAACAAGAGCTGTATACCGGACAGATTGGAACCTACAACTACATCGACACGACCGTCGTACCTTGGGAATACTTGGCACTGTCCGTGCTCGATGCTCCCGCTGTAGGCATCGAAGTACTTGCCAACAACACCAATAAATGTTACTTGCTGAGAGCCTACGGAGCCGACACCTACGTGTGGAGCACAGGCGACACCACCCCCTGTATTGCAGTCTGCCCCACTACGACAGCCGAATTCTCTGTTACTGGCTACCGTGGCGGATGCAGTGGAGAGGCATCTACCACCCTGCTCTCCGTCAATCAGGCAGATGCCGCATCACAGGTATCACTATACCCCAATCCCGCCCACAATCAAGTGAGCGTTTCCGCTCCTCACATCCTGACAGTCCAACTCATCAACGTCATGGGACAGGTTGTTTCCCGTCAACAAATAGACTCTCCAACAGCATACATTGACCTCAAAAACACACCCAAAGGCATCTATTTTGTACGCGTTGAGACTCCTAATTCGACCACAACCAGCAAACTCGTGGTACAATAGCACTACCCACATACCTTTATAAATCAGCCGAAAACATATTTCGGCTGATTTTTTTTATCACTATCATTGATATAATAACACTCAATTACTATTTTTTTTGTACCTTTGCAGCCCAATCCAAGTTAGTCGGATTACATTGTAGAATCTCAAACAAAGTCACACGGATGAAAAACAAATACTACGATCTAGTCGACCAAACCTTCGACTTCCCACAGGATGAATTTCGCACCGAAGAAGGCGAACTCTATTTCCACGACATCCCTCTCATGGAAATCATCAAGCAGTATGGAACCCCTCTAAAGATAACCTACCTGCCCAAGATAACCTCCCAAATCCAACGTGCCAAGCGCATGTTCAATGTTGCCATAGCCAAGACCGACTATCAAGGAAGCTACAACTACTGCTACTGCACCAAGTCCAGCCACTTTAGTTTTGTGCTCGAGGAAGCCCTCAAGAACGACATCAACCTTGAGACCTCTTCTGCCTTCGACATCAATCTTATCCAAGAGCTCTACCAACAAAACCTCGTGGACAAGGAGACCTTCATCATCTGCAACGGATACAAGCGCCCTCAGTACATCGAAAACATTGTATCTATGTACACCGACGGCTTTCATAACATCATACCCATCCTCGACAACAAAAACGAATACTACCAACTCGACCAGCTGCTGGAACGCCCTGACAAACCCATGAAACTCGGCATACGTATCGCCGCTGAAGAGGAGCCCAAGTTCGACTTCTACACCTCGAGACTTGGCATGCGCTATAGCGACATTGTCAGTTTCTACGAGGAGCAAGTCAAACCCAATGGCAAGTTCACGTTCAAGATGCTGCACTTTTTCATCAACACCGGCATCCGCGACACTGCCTATTACTGGAACGAGCTTTCCAAATGCGTCAACGTCTATTGCGACCTCAAACGCGTCTGCCCTGAGCTCGACTCGCTCAACATCGGTGGTGGATTCCCCTGCAAGACCTCGTTGGCAGCCTCCTACGACTATGAGTATATGGCCGAAGAAGTGCTGGCACAAATCAAGGCGATATGCACCAACCGAGGTGTCCCTGAGCCCAATATCTTCACCGAGTTTGGCAGCTTTACCGTTGGAGAAAGTGGTGCCACCCTCTACAGCATTCTTGACCAAAAGCAGCAAAACGACCGCGAGATGTGGTACATGATTGACAGTTCGTTCATCACCACCCTCCCCGACACCTGGGGCATCAACCAACGCTTCATCATGCTCCCCATCAACCATTGGGACTGCGAATATCAGCGCGTATTCCTCGGTGGCCTTACTTGCGACAGCGAAGACTACTACAACGCCGACTCACACGCCAATGCCATCTTCCTGCCCAAACTGCAAAAGGACGACCCCCTCTACATTGGTTTCTTCCACACGGGTGCCTACCAAGAGAGCCTAGGCGGCTATGGCGGCATACAGCACTGCCTCATTCCCGCCCCCAAACACATCATCATCGACAAGGACGAAAATGGCGACTACACAACCAAACTATTCGCCAAAGAGCAAAGCCACAAATCTATGCTCAAAATCCTAGGATATTGATAAAATTGAAAATTGAAAGGTGAAAATTGAAAGGTGAAAATTGAAAGGTGAAAATTGAAAGGTGAAAATTGAAAATTGAAAGGTGAAAATTGAAAGTTGAAAGTTGGCTGCCGCTTATTAAATTGAGAATTGAGAATTGGCTGGCGCTTTCTTTGAGTGACCTGTGATACGAGCACTATCGTGTCACAGGTCACTGGTCACTGGTCACAGTTCACTGGTCACTGATTATCGAATTCATTTGTCTAATCACTAATCACTAATCACTAATCACTGGTCACTAATCACTAATCACTAATCACTGGTCACTGATTAACGGATTCATTTACTACCTTATCGACAGTTTGCGCAGGGTGGTGCCGCGTGGGGTGCGTATCTTCACCATATAGGTGCCGCTGGCGAGGTCTGCCACATTGAATAGGCTTGCGCCCCTCAGGCGCATCACCGACTGTCCCAGTGGCGAAAAAACCTCTATCTCCATCACCTGCCGTTCTATCACGCCTGTCGCGCCGTCCACCACCGTCACCACCTCCGTGGCGGGGTTGGGGATTAGCACCGGACCCGACGACTGCCGGGCCCCGCCCGCGATGCCTATGTGCGGCTGCGGACAGGCCTCCACCGCGTCGCTCCACGGCCCGTTGTGCTCCGCGTCGCAGATGCCGCGCACGCGCAGTTGGCTGCAGGTGTCCAGCGGCAGGGTCAGCGTCGTGTCCGTCGTCTCCACCAGCAGGGCGTGTTCCCATGCCGTGCTGTCGGTGGCGGCATCGGTGGGCAGATACGCCACCTGCCACGCCACGTGGTTCGTGCCGCCGTGCCACTCCAGCGTCACGTCGTCCTCCTCCACATGCGTCACCTGCACTTCCTCCACTGGCGGGCACTCCTCCACCACGGGCCTCCTCCGGTCAAAATCGGGCAGGTAGTAGCACGACGCATAAACTGCGTTATCTGTGGCGTCATTCAGCCGAAAATACGAACAACTAGGTCCCGATCTCGGAATTGGCTGCCTGCCCATCAGCCATCCGTCCGGATGCAGATTCTCCAGCTGGAACGCCGCATGTGCGCAGTTGCTGTCCAGCAGCGTGGTCACCCTGTGTTTTTATCGGCCTTTTGTTGTTTTCACTCGAAAACACACGCCAAACGACCGCACGAAGCTATGCTGACCAGTGAAAGTTGAAAGTTGAGAGTTGAAAGTTGGCTGCCGCCTTCATTTGTCTAATCACTAATCACTAATTATTGTGACCAGTGACCTGTGATACGAGCGCCATCGTGTCACTGGTCACTTAATTGCGTATCTCATCCATCAGATGGTCGTTCACCTCGAGGGGCGAATATCTGTCGGCATTTGAACAACGTTTCGCCATCGCCTTGCCACACACGCAGCCACCACTCTCCCCCGTATAAGGATCCATACTGCTACAATGACGCTTAAACTCCCCATGCTTCTTGAATAACATCTTAACCCCCAGTCCCAACATCATTATTGCGACCACAGCTAACGCCGACACTAAAGTAAACAGCAGTATTTTCATATGGTACATATATAAGAAAAGCCGCAAGGATGATTGCGGCTTTCATTTGCTCCCCAAGCAGGACTTGAACCTGCGACCCCCTGATTAACAGTCAGGTGCTCTAACCAACTGAGCTATTGAGGAAGGCTTGTCAATGTTCTTTTGTTCAAAAGCGGTTGCAAAGATACGCACTTTTTTCCAATCAGCCAAATTTTTTTTCAATAATCTTCACTCTAAAACAAACAAAGTACTTAATTACACAATGTTACATACTTCAAATTTTCTACTATATCTCCTGCGGTAAGGCTGCTCTGCGACTGCTTTTTCACTGCCAAATCACCAGATTTGCCATGTATCCAGACAGCCAAAACAGCACACTTCTCTGCATCTAATTGATTTCCTTTATTTTGAGCCAAAATAGCAAGCATTATTCCCGTCAACACATCCCCGCTTCCAGCCGTAGCCATACCAGGGTTGCCCGTTGTATTGACATACATTTCGCCCTCTCTACCAGACACCTGAGTGCCATGCCCCTTATACACGATGACACATCCCATTTCTCGACTGAAATTCATCTGGGCAGCCTGCCTTTCCTGGGGGCTTTGATGCTCCCCAAATAGCCGCTGAAACTCCTTGGCATGGGGCGTAAGAATCGTGGGGGTACCATTCATGGCATGGAGCTTAAGCAACTCCTTACCATCTTCCATCAGCGAGAGCATATTGAGACCGTCGGCATCAATCACCATCGGCTTGCCGTCTGCTGCGCTTAACAGTGCCCGCAGCGCCCCCTGGCTGTCGGTTCCCAGCCCGGGCCCGACGGCCACAGCATCGTAACGCGACAGCTCCTCGCGGGTATACTGGTGTGTAAAATGGGTTTCATCGTCATCTATCGAGACCATCGCCTCTGGGACGGCCGTCTGCATGATGTCGACCCCACAAGCCGGCACATGCACTGTCAGCAACCCTACCCCACTGCGCAGGCAAGCTCTTGCCCCCAACACCGCAGCGCCCATCTTGCCTCGACTGCCAGCCACCAACAATGCATGCCCGTAGGTGCCTTTGTGGCTCTGCGGATCACGGCCGACCAAAAAATCGGGAAACTCAGGTTTCTCTACAATAATCATTATATTAGTGATTAGTGATTAGTGAATAGTGATTAGTGCTGACGCTTTCATTTGTCTAATCACTCATCACCAATCACTAATCACTAAATATTGAGTGACCTGTGACCTGTGAAACGAGCACATTCGTGTCACTGGTCACAGGTCACTGGTCACTATATATCTCCTATTAGAAGTGATAGGTCAGGCCCATGCCGAAGGTCCAAGTGCGATTGTAGGTCGCAAAGGGAGACTTGGCGGTGCTGATCAGGCCATGATAATAGTTGCCCTCAAAGTGGAGTTGGAAGGCAGGGCTGACACGCATGCTGAGGCCAATACCGCCTGTCAAACCGGCATCAAAACGGTTGTCGTAGCCCTCAACAAAGTGGTAGGCATCGCCCACGAAGGGACGGGGGTCGTCAGCCACATACACATAGCCATGACGCCACTGAGTGAGCCAATAGGCTGCATAACCGCCCAGCATGAAGTGCACACGCACATCCTCGCTGCCAAACGACAGGTCAGCCAACAGCGGAAGTTGCAGATAGCAATCTCTATAGAAAGTGCGGTAGGTATCTTCCACATCAATGTAGCTCACCTGCAAATCGGTGATATAGTTCTTAGTCAACACGCCCAGACCCGAGCGAATGCCAAACCAACGGTTGAACTGATAGCCGGTGACGAGCTCGAAGTCCACGCCACGGTCGGCATACCAAGTACCTGAAGTGCGAGCGTAATCAACATCCATGCGGTTGTTCGTACCACCCAGCATAAAGCCCAAATACCAGCCCTTTGCCTCGTCGTTGAGGATATCATCCTTCGGAATCAAGTTGGTACGCACATCCTCGCGGTTGCCTGCACCTTTGTGGTGGTCACATTTGCCCTTGCAAGTGCCAGCCACCTGCTCATCGCGCAGGAACACACGGGTTGAAGGCTGCACACGCTCAACCAAATTGGCATTGAGGAATGCCTGATATCTGGCAGCATCAATCAACGCAGTAGCCATACGACCCGAGCGAGTCTGTATCACCACGCCATATTTGTTCAGTGTATCCTGTGGCAACAGATTGGTGTCGCCAAAGGTAACCAATGCCGACACATACTCTCTAGTACCTTGGTTCTGTGCCATCGCGCCGCACATCACGGCAAGGAGCAATACAATAGTGAAAATCTTCTTCATAGTATTAAATTTGTTATTTTTCAAAATGCAAAGATACGAACATTTTTTCAATTAGTAAGATTTTTTATTTATTCTGGTCTCACGCACGACTGTTTTTGCCTGCAACAATCACCTGTTCCTCCACCCCAATATGACATGTCAGCAGTACCAATTCCAGAATTTTCGCCTAATTCTAGGAGTCAGTTCCTGAATGGTCGCACCTGTGTTCAACCCCAATCTGTCATTAGGGTTTATATGCTTCGTTTTTGGCTCATGAATTGGCTCAAAAGGGTAAAGAGAAACGCTGCAGAATAGTATTCCAGCCTATTTTGCAGCGTTTCTTCAGCGGAAAGAGAGGGATTCGAACCCCCGGACCCTCGCAGGTCAACGGTTTTCAAGACCGCCGCATTCGACCGCTCTGCCATCTTTCCATGCGTCAATCAGTATGTTGCATCAATATGCCATTTCTTTTTTACTTTGCAAATATAGGAAGATTCTGCGACATAGCAAAAAAAAATGAATTATTGCTTGAATGCTTGATTGTGTCAATGCATGAATGAAAAAAACATAAACAATCAAACAATCAGACAATCAAGCAATCAATTTTCAATTTCCACTTTTCACTTTTTCACTTTTCATCGGTCACATTGTACCAATTTGTTTTTTTTTTGTATATTTGCACGATAAAATTCAATGCCCTAACTTGAATTATTATTATATAAGAGTATAATAATGAGAAAGATTTGGATAGCACTCGTGAAACTACGCGGCTGGCGTTTCGTCATTCCCACCCCGAAAGAACGGCCGGAGATTCGTCATTGTGTGGTGGCTGTCGCCCCTCACACGGCCTTTGTGGACTATATTGTAGGGGCCGCTGTGCTGTTTGCCGCCGGTGTTAAACCCAAGATTTTTGTGAAGAAGGAGTTCTTCAACTTTTTCACCCGCCCACTGCTGCTCCGCCTCGGACTAGTGCCCGTTGACCGCGGAAACCGCCACAACGGCTTGGTGGAAAAGGCCGTAGAACTGCTACGGGAAAACGACGACGCCTGTATTGTCATCACGCCTGAGGGTACCCGCAAGCCAGTGAAACGGTTTAAGCGAGGCTTCTACGAGATTGCCGTACAGGCAGGTGTCCCCATCATGCTGGGCTATATGGATTTCAAGACCAAGACTGCGGGATACGGCCCCACAATTGTGCCCACGGGCGACTATGACGCCGACGTGGAACGAATGCTGGACTTTTTCCGCCCCATCCACGCAAGACACCCCGAAGGCTGGTACTTTGGGAGTTGAAAATTGAAAGTTGAAAATTGAAAATTGAAAAATTGTCGAAAGATGCGCCAGCCATTTTCACTTTTCATTTCTCATCAACTTATCAACGGATAAACTGATAAATGAATTAACATCAAAGTATAAACTTACAACACATGATAAGAAGAATTTATGTAGAGAAGAAAAAGCCCTTTGCCGTTGCGGCCAAGGAGCTGAAAGAGGAGAGGGAGAAATATCTGGGCATTGTCCCAGAGGCAGGACAGGATTTAGAGGTACGCGCCCTGATGCGTTACGATATCGAGAACCTCTCGGACGAGACCTACCAGAAGGCCAAGTCCACCGTGTTTTCCGAACCGCCCGTGGATATTCTCTATGAAGAGGAGTTCCCCCATAGCGAGGAGGACTTTGTCTTTACAGTGGAATACCTGCCTGGGCAGTTCGACCAGCGGGCCGACAGCGCGGTGCAGTGCGTATGCCTGCTGAACCCCGCTGAGCAACCCGTCATCAAGTCTGCCACAACCTACGTCATCAGCGGCAACCTTACCTCCGAGCAGCGCGAGGCGGTTATCAAGCACTGTGTGAACCCCGTAGATAGCCGTGTGACTGACTCACCCAAACCCGAAACGCTGGCAGAGCACTACGACGAACCTGCCGATGTGAAGATATTCGACGGTTTCGCCACTATGCCCGAGGATGAGCTGAAAGAACTGTACGGCTCGCTGGGCCTGGCTATGACCTTTGCCGACTTCCTGCACATACAGCGTTATTTCCGCGACGAGGAGAAGCGCGACCCCAGCATGACCGAGATTCGTGTACTGGACACCTACTGGAGCGACCACTGCCGCCACACGACCTTTGCTACGGAGCTGACCGATGTCAAGTTTGACGAAGGAGAGTACCGCCCGCTGATTGAGGCCGCTTTCCAGCAATATCTGGCCGACCACAAAGAGCAATACAAAGGACACACGGACAAATACGTATGCCTGATGGATGTGGGCACATTGGCTGCCAAACGGCTGCGCAAAGCCGGACTGCTGAACGACCAGGAGGTGAGCGACGAGATCAACGCCTGCAGCATCGTGGTGCCTGTGAGGATGGACGGCAAGAATGAAGAATGGCTTGTCAATTTCAAGAACGAGACACACAACCACCCCACGGAGATAGAGCCCTTTGGCGGTGCAGCCACCTGTCTGGGCGGATGCATCCGCGACCCCTTGAGTGGGCGCACTTACGTATATCAGGCCATGCGTGTGACAGGTGCCGCCGACCCCACCAAGCCCCTGTCCGAGACCCTGCCCGGCAAACTGCCCCAACGCAAGATTGTCACCACCGCAGCACACGGCTACAGCAGCTACGGCAACCAGATTGGTCTGGCCACAGGCTTGGTGAACGAGATATACCACCCCAACTATGTGGCCAAACGCATGGAGATTGGCGCCGTGATTGCAGCAGCTCCCCGCCGCCAGGTGAAGAGGCTGAAGCCGACTCCGGGCGACATCATCATCCTGCTGGGCGGCCGCACGGGACGCGACGGCTGCGGCGGTGCCACAGGTGCCTCCAAAGCCCACAACACCGCCTCGCTGACCACTTGCGGTGCCGAGGTGCAGAAGGGCAACGCCCCCACCGAGAGAAAGATTCAACGCCTGTTCCGCCGTGAAGAGGTGTCGTCGCTGATTAAGAAATGCAACGACTTCGGTGCCGGCGGAGTGAGTGTAGCCATCGGCGAGCTGGCCGACGGGCTGCAGATTAACCTGGACAAAGTACCCAAGAAATATGCCGGATTAGACGGCACCGAGCTGGCCATCAGTGAAAGCCAGGAGCGCATGGCAGTATTGGTTGCTCCCGAAGATGTGGACAAGATGCTGGCCTATGCCGACGAGGAGAACCTCGAGGCCGTGGTGGTGGCAACCGTCACCGAGGAGCCCCGTATGGTCATCAGCTGGCGCGGCAAAGAGATTGTGAACCTCAGCCGCCGCTTTATCGACACCAACGGCGCACACCAGGAGACTCAGGTTTCCGTAGCCATGCCCTCGGCAAAAGAGACAGCCGACACCGGAGCCACAGATCCTTCAGAAAGCATCAAGGAGCGCTGGCTGAAGAACCTCTCCAACCTGAACGTCTGCTCGCAGAAAGGATTGGTGGAGATGTTCGACAGCACCATCGGTGCCGGCAGTGTGGTGATGCCCTACGGCGGCAAGACACAGATGACTCCCACCCAGAGCATGGTAGGCCTGCTGCCCACCCTCACCGCCGAATGCGACACGGTGACCATTATGAGCTACGGATTCGACCCCTACCTGAGCAGCTGGAGCCCCTTCCACGGTGCTGCCTATGCAGTGGTGGACTCTGTGGCCAAAGTGGCTGCTGCGGGCGGCGACGTGCGCCGCATACGGCTCACTTTCCAGGAATACTTTAAGAAACTGGGGCAAGACCCCTACCGCTGGGGACAACCCTTGGCCGCCCTGCTGGGTGCATACAACGCCCAGATGGGTCTGAAACTGCCCGCCATCGGTGGCAAGGACTCCATGAGTGGCACATTCAACGACATCGACGTGCCCCCGACGCTGTGCAGCTTTGCCGTGGGCATCATAAATCTGAAGCATGAGGTCACTCCTGAACTGAAGCAGCCTGACAAGTACCTGTACCGGCT
>JAEEGK010022578.1_pt1 | contig 13203 bp, 12 predicted proteins | sample 8958771 | NCBI WGS metagenome assembly JAEEGK01 (sample SAMN16246547, study PRJNA631951) | gut metagenome | biome: gut microbiome; feature: rumen; material: SC-attached | host: Bos | place: Iran: Karaj | collected 2018-10 | reverse complement strand
AGTTGCCAATGTTGAATCAAATGTCATAATACCTTTGAACACCTGTTCATGCAGATCAGCAACACGGAGAATTGGCGATTTGAGCGCATGCCAACGATCAAATAATCCCAGTTGATTCGTCAACGGACTGACAAGACTATTATATTTTTCGGCCATACTAGAAAAAGAGCGAAACAAATCATCATTACTTTTCAACTGATTCAATCTCCTTTCTCTTTGGCAGATAAATAATCTGTAAATGCCTTCGCGCACATTTTCATTATACTATTCTTTGTCAATTTTCAGGAAAAGCTTTAATAACCCCTACTTTTGTTCACTAACTTTTTTCCTTCACTATATTTATGACTGCTCTTCTGCACAGAATTATAGGCAACACACTCACAGTAAAGATTAACTGATACGGTTACAACAACGATATCCATTTCTTATATATAAAGAGTAAAAAACTAATTATTACTCTTCCGCTTCAGCCTCTTTACCAATGAAAGCACGACAACATACACTCCAATACCAATCATAGCCCCTAACGAGTTGTGAACTATATCATCAAACTCAAAAAGGCCACGATGGGTTATTAATTGTATTAGCTCGATTATTGATGAAAGAATAACTCCGCAAACAAGAGCAATTATCCACTTATACTTACAGGTTAGAACCAGCATTAAAAGTATTCCGATTGGGATGAATAATACAACATTCCATAACACCTGTGATGTAAGATCCACTTCCCCACTCGCTATTGCTTGGTATGACCAAAACAGCATTAGTTTATATTGAGGATTAATAGTTGCTTGTCTCGAAATAATAGTTATTGTAGCAACAAAGGATAGATAGAACGCTAGAATTGGTAATGATAGTAAAGTAACTAATCTGATCTTGCCACGAATATAAAGCAAATACGCAATAAAACCGACCAAAAACACAATTATCAACCAGCAAAGAACTGATTGAACCGTTATCTTACTAATTGCAAAATATAAGTAGTCGTCTATTGAAATTTACCATCCAATCAAAAAAACTATTACTTTACAACTCAAACTTGCTTATCTTTCCTAAATACTTTCTTTCCGGTAAAAATGCCAGCAATTCCTTTACATGCATATTTGCAAATTTGGTACAACCATGCAAAAGGTCTAAACACTTTGTATTTTTGAGCTAAACTCCAAGTTTCTATTCCAGATCGTTGAAGATAAGAAAGCGCACCTTCTTTTTTAATTTTTTTCTTTACATTTTCATACGGAGCAATATCACGTCCAAAATTACCATCGTCTAATACTCGTATAAAAAGTCGTTCTGCAACAGTTTCATCAGCACTATTACACCAAGTAATCCTATTTGGAAGACCAAGCCATTTAATACAAAGATATGTAACAGTAATAGCTAAATCCTCAAGACCTGCTTCACAAGCTAATTTCCTAAAATGATTATTCCAAGCAGAATCATCAAGTTCTTTACACACAAACATCATCCAATCGATAATTTGCCGTAAACCGATACCGGTATCCTTTAAATGTTGTTTTATATGACCGAGAAGCACTAATCCATTTACATATGTCGGTAAGCCAGGAAATGAACTATTCCCAATTTTATAGTCAACAGAATTATTAAACCCCTCTAAAACCCTCTTCTCAATATCATTATAGTTATAACTTCCAATCTTATTATGAAGTTCAAAAATCATACCGTTTTTATTGTAAACGTAATGTCTTTCATTATTCGAACTGTATGTATAACCATTTTGTTCAAGGACTTTTCTTGCTAAATCAAAGTATTCTTCAGAAACATAGAAATCTATATCCCCATATGTTCGCAGAGCTGGATTAGGATAATAAATAGCAGCAGCTACGCCTTTAAAAATTATTGAAGGAACATTATTCGACTTAAACAACTTAATGAGCATATTTTGTTCATAGAGCATTTTCATATAATGAGCTTTACTCAGATATGCTATGTTTACCCAACTATTCCTATACTCCGCAGGAACGGAAGATATTACCAAAGGTACAACACACTGCGCTTTAGCATATTCAAACACCAAATCCCAATTTACTTCACTAGGGAAATTAGGACTACAATCGAAAAGTGCAGCCTTTATTAACTCTAATAAACAAGCATGTTCGGAATCAAGTGAAAGCAATATTATTTCTCCTTATCTTTACTCTTATTAATGATTCGTTTTCAAATACAGATTTATTTAAACAGTCTTTTTATTGACATCCAATTATGATATAGAATTGATTTAGAGTATTTTATTGGTCCTAACCACTTGTAAATTGCATACTCAATATTTCTATTGTTAAGGTTTTGGAAGAATTTGTCACTCTCGGGATTTCTCTTTCCGCATTCTTTAAGACGGATTTGTGTTATTGTCTCACAACTTACATTCTGGAATGTAATACTTTTCTTAATTCTATTAAAGATTTCTAGTCCCTTTTCAGAATTTACTAAAACGGAGGAAACTCCACCTTTTCTATTAAAACTTAGATCTACCTGTTCTTTTGAAAAATCCCCAATTGTGATATCTGAAATCCTATTCATACTATTGAATTTACAATTGTTGCAGGAAGGTCTAATTATAAGTCTTGAATGATAAAGTGGATTATATCTATAAATATAACTTGTTATATTTGTTTTCGTTCCATCAATAAATACAGCACGCTCATCACTACTATTATAACCATCGGACTTAGTTCTGAATTTATAATCTCTAAGAGTCTTCCTGTATTTTTTTTCAATTCTCTCTTTATGGCGAGACCATGCTAAAGGACTACCGACACCATTACAGACTAAATCAACAAATAAAATATTGGAACAATCAATAGTTCTATTTGATAGATAGTTCTGTAAAGCATATACTTGACATGGTGTACCAAAAAAAGCAATCGTTAATCCCCGAATCGAATCGTCAGCTATTTCATTGTAAGTAGAAAACATTGATTGTACATACTTAGAACCAGTTGATAGGTCGCGAGTGTCAAAATCGGATATCCTGGTATGCTTAAGATTCATTTCAGGATCAAAACAGGGAGCGTATATCACACCTCTATTATTTAAAATATAATCGGATATAAGAGTATACATTCCACCGGATGTGCTATTATCCAAAACTCCGGTATCATTTGCTTTTGCTACAATATATTCAAGCGGATAATTCTCATTTGCGACTTTATTAAACTTACAGTTAGATTTGCACAATCCACAGTCTACACATTTAGAATCATCAATTGAAGGATAAAAGAAACCATCTGGTGAGGATTTCATCGAAATCGCATTTTTGGGACATATATTGACACACTCACCGCATCCACAACAATCCTCATACTTATCAAATAGTCTCATACTTATTCTCCGAGCTTAAATTGATTAATTTCACTAATTAGAATTTTGTAATCTTTAAGATGTAAAACCAATATTGCGGAACAATAGATAACACAACATACAATCATGCAGAGATAACGCTGCAACCCACAATTAAGAAGAAGCACTCTAATAAAACCAGCTGCAACACCAACTATAAGCAATTCTAATATATAGAGAGTCATATGTTTAGCATCTATCAAATCACTCACAGACGCACCAATAATTCTCTTACTTTTTCTTAAAATCATTAACGCATAAAATATTGTTACCAAACATGTTGCAATAGCCGGTCCCAATAATCCCAAGCCAATGAATTCCAAAATATAGTACAGCGCAATATCCAAGACAAAATTAAGACCAAGCAAACACGCGGATAACTTCATAATATATGTTGTGTTACCAGAAGCAGCTATTATTAAATGCATACTGGCAAATTGTAAAATACCATCAAATATATAAATAATAAAAATAGGAAGCCCTTCTGAATAAGCATCAGAATATAAAAACGGCAGTATTTCTTTAGATGTTACAATTATTGCGCCACTGAACATCCAAATCGTTAAATATCCGATCTTCAAATAATCTTTAAATAGTTTTTGGGCGTTAACATTATCTTTAGCTGTTACATATTTTGTTATATAAGGAATCAAAACCGTTGCAAATGAAGTGACAATTATGTTCAATGGCAACAACTTAGAACAATTAGTGTATAGTGCTAGAGTCTCAGAATTTGTTAGACGTGCAATGACAAACTTATCAACACTTCTCATCAAAGTATTAGTCATCGCATAAACACCCATTGGGAAACCATACTTTAAAACAACGCCGACTTTTTTTAAATCAATCTTAATTGGATTAACTCGATATTTGATTTTTCCATATATATTTCCAAGAATAATCAACTGAATAAAATCAAGAATAACATTAAGAATAAAGATAAGTCGTAAGCTCTTAAAAACGAACAAGGAAAAAGCAACTATTGCAACTTTTGATAGAGAAATAATTAAATTGCGGATGGCAATTACTCGTGCCTTCCCAGAAGAAACGAATAAGGTTTGATACAATCTAACAGCGTTTTCAAAACATGGACTTAAGCAAACAATCCATATTAGACCTTTTATAGCTGGATTTTTAAAATAGACTGAAAGCAAATCAGATATAAAACATAATACTACTCCTACAACTATTCCAATGATTAAACATATCGCAAAAATAGTATTAACAAAACTTTCCCTATCTTCCTGTTTGCTTTCTTTTGCTCTAATGTTATAAAAGTAATTTACGCAGTCAGGTAAACCTAAAAGGATCAGTGAACAAGTAGTCGAAACAATTAAAAATACTAGCGAATATGTACCGTATTCTTGTTTTGTCAGAGCAACTGACAACAATTTTGCCGTTACCATAGAACACAAATAAGTAACAACCTGTATAAAGGATAAATACAGAGAGTCTATCGCAGCACCTTTAATTTTAAACTTTTGAAGAAAACCTTTAATACTCATCTAAGAATGAGGTAACTCCATTGTCATGAAGAAACCATCATCCCCCTTTCGTATATATTAAGAAAACTCATAACATGAGAAATCATATTTGCAATAAAAAACTTAGAACTTATATATTCGATATTTCATTAACTTCAATATAAAGAATTAATTCTTGTTACTTATATCAAGACTGCTTTTTAAATAATCAATTCCAGCCGTTCTTTTTATCTCTAGAAGTTTTTTCACTTTACAATAGTCAGTCTTAGGGAAGCTTTCAAATCTCGATTCTTCATACAACACTCTATCACTCATCCCTAAAGAATTAATAAGTGTAATTATTCTTGAATTCGTCGATGATGCAAGTGAAATAAAATTCTCCTTTTCAAATAGAATAGAAAAAGCCGTTCCATGAAATGAATCTGTAATAACATAGCTTGCATTGTCCATAGCATATAGCCATTCCGCAGGTCCAATTAATGACATGTTTCTACCTGTAAATCTGTTTTTATCAACAGTACCACAAACGTTCACAATTGGATAACCAGTACAATCGCTTAGTTCTTCAGCAAATGCCTTGACATAGGGAACATTATTTAACATAAAGTAAAAAATATAATGATCTGGTAATTGTAAAACCTTATTTTCCAATTTACGCCATTCTTCTTTTGTTATTAACATAGATGGATCCAGCACAACCGGACAATCACATCCTATAAGACTCCTAATAATATCCCGCCCAGCTTCTTCTCGAACAGAAATATGATCAAAATTCTGTAAAGCTTCTTTAATATATTTTGCATCTTTATCATTTAATCTAGTCACACCAAAGCTTGGAGCATAGGCCACTTTTCTTGCGGCATCTTCAATATAATCAAGAAAATATGAATAATCACTTCCAGTTACAAGAGGGTTCCATACTTGATCACTTCCACAGATCACATAATCGTAATTCTTGCAAATCTCTTTCAGTTCTTGAGAATCATGTATCTGCCTTTTTGGATTTAAAGAGAGAATTTCTTCAAATTCCCTGAATTTCTTTACCTTTGGCATTGTTCTAAATGACCTAATCATTTTCCGCAATGTACTAGTGTTACCAGGAATATGCTTCTTTTTTTTCATGAACATGTTCATGTAATTTATTACTTCAACAGAACAGCCTAAATCTTGTAAAGTCTTATACATTCCAACCATTTGAAGCGATGCTCCATAGCTAGGTGATCCTGGAAATGTTAATATTCCTACTTTCATAAGACAACTCCTTTTCTATTAAAGAATAAATAACACAAACAGCATCATCACAAATGTCGTTCCATGATATACACTAATCGAAGCTGTGAATATCATATAAAGTATTTTTAGTGTTATTGAACATCTTCTGTATTCATTATGTTTTGAGTATTGAAACTTTTTGATTAAACTAGAAATCATTCCCAAAACAAGTAACCCACAACCAACAAAACCAAATTGCACTATAAAATCAATATATGAATTATGAGGAAAATAAGAATATTGCATAAGATAATTACCGCCAAACAATTTTCTTAAGATATCTAAATTCATAATATACTTCCAATAGATTTCGCCTAACGAAGCTCGCCCAGTAGATAAATGATAATAATCTTTGGCCTGAAGTGATAAATATTTATCTTGTATTCTATTAATGTAAGCATCTACACTAGAAAGATGCATAGATGAAGGTAGAAACGAATAAATACCAGGTAATACAAGAATCAAAAAAACAATTAAGATTATTACTTGTGCTCGTTTACTCAAATTCTTATTGATTAGTCCAGACAATATTAGAATAATGCATAAGCAGAGAAGACCTGTCGTTGATAAAGTAAGCGCGATAGCTCCACAAATGATTAATGATAATAATAGTTTTATCCATTTGGAGAACACTCTACAATTTAATATACAAGTAATGCCAGAGCATAATATTAAACACGAGAAATTAGAATCACCAATACCTACGCCTAAAATACCTTTTCTTACATACCCAGTAACGTCTGAATAATCTTTAACAGCGTATCCACCAGTTAAGCAAGCATGTAACGCAAGCAAACTTACAATTACGCTTACACCAAAGGTGAATTCCTCCAAAAATAGTTCTTTATCCGTATATCTTTGATAAAGTATTAGCAGTAAAAGCATCGGGAACAACGTATTGATCAACATATTCGCATCATCTAATCCCGATATAAATGGCTGGAAAATTATATACAATCCTATTACACCAATTGGTATAACTCGTTTATTTATTTTGATTCCTTTTTCAACAATCAACTCATATAACAGAAAAACAAAATACAAATACTTAACTGAAACCGTGTAAAAGATTTGTCCCAATGCATCATTAGCTAATAGCAAAAAGCAAAAAACCAATATTTTTTCTTTTTTAATTATATATAAATATAATAAGCAAATTGCCAACAAAATACATAAAACAAGATTTAAACTCGTTTTAAAAAACACAAGCTCAGTTATCAGTACAGTTAACCAAAACCTGGTGGTCTTATAACAATTAGCATTAAGCCTTGTGTTGTATAGAATTTCTTCCAAATTAATTCCTTAATCTTAACCGTGGATCAAATCTTTAAGTGAGTTAAATATATTGTTGTTATTGTAAGTAAAATTCTTTGCACCTAGTTTTAAACTATCAGCAAACACGTCATCATCGATATATTTTAATAACGATTCTTTTAGCGATGCGCAAGAATTATCACATATTATTCCATTAACACGATCATCAATAAGTGTATAAGCAGTAGGATAATTAGTAGTAATAACAGGAGTATCAAGAATTAGCGCTTCATTTGCAACCATAGGTTGTGCTTCGTATATAGAAGAAATAACTAAAACATCTGCTCGTTTAATTAATGGATATGGATTCAATAGTATCCCTGTTAATAAGACTTTGTTTTCTAATCCGTTTTTTTTGATTAATTCCATAATTCGATCTTTTTCAGGACCATCGCCGGCAATAAACCAAATAAACCGCTTGCCTAATAAATCTAATTCTTTTGCGACAGTTACAGCAAGATCATACTGTTTTTCAGGGGAAAGTCTACCTATTGAAACTATACAAGTGCAATTATCATCCATATGTTTTGACAAATCATATGGCAAATCCTCATTTGCACGGTTGATTATATTTTCTGGAATAAGCGGATTATTTATTAAATGTACCTTTTCTCTCAAAGAAGTAGCTCCTTCACAAAAAGCTTTAGCCGCACCTTCAGCAACACAAACAATTTTATCGTATTTCTCATATGTATTATAAAAATGTTTAAGTTTTTTATAAGATACAACAAACCGGTCAAACATTGTATGAACCCAAGCAATTCTTGTTTTAGCTGGTATAAATCTAGCAAAATCCGTAGCAAAGTTTTCTTGATATGCTATAACAACATCATAATCAGTAATTCGACGAGCCACACGTTTGTATAACAAATCGTTCAGATATGGTGTTCCCAACCGATTTCCAAACGCAATTAACGAACGAAAAAAAACTCCCTTCAATCCGTACTTGCTCTTCAAATAATCTTTTCTACACACAGCAGATGCTAATAAAAAACATTCCGGTAAAATTCGTGTCCTCTTTTGAATTTCGTTGAACATAACTCCTGTATGAGACATCAAAAACACATCAGATTTAATGCCGTTCATATTTAATAAATCAAGCATATTACAGAGCGACGAAGTTGAACCGCCCATATTTGCGCTAGGCATAATAAACAGAATATTCATTTAATCTTCCTTTAATAAGATAGATAATTAATTAACAACCGAGGTAATAAACGAGTTAATAGAGTTCTCATATGTTTTACTATTAAAATGCTCGTTAGCAGTATTTTTAGCATTTAAACGCATAGTATTTTTCTCTGCGTCTGACATAGAAAGAATTTCCTGCAGAATCTTAATTATGCCTTGTTTTGACTCATCTTTAACTAAAAAGCCGTTATATCCGCTCTTTATATAAAGAGAAATATCTCCTGTATCATTCACAATAAAGGGGGTACCTGCAGCCATACCCTCTCCCAATTTTGTAGAAAAACCGGCTTCAGAGGAACGTATATGTCTGCGGAAAAAAATACCAAAATCATTCTTCTGATAGATTGCATTAATCTGATCTTGGGGCGTATATCCGTAAATAATTATATTATCTTTCATTTCTTCATATAAAGAATTGCCAAGATGAGAAACAAGTTCCTTTTCATCAACACCATAAACATTAAAAATGAAGCGCTTTCCTTTTTCCCCCATCTCTGAAGCTGCTTCTACATATTCCTTAATACTGTCTTTTGTTTTAGATAAAGAACCAGCAAAAAGAAGAGAAATATAATCATTGTAAGATTTATTAATTACATATCCTGTTGAATCAACATCAACAATAGTCGGAATTCTAATAACTCTCATTTTTCGGCGAGAAAAATACTTCTCTAAATACTGACTTATAGCAATAACACCATCGCATTTCCTATACAAGAAGTACCAACTAAAAGAAAACATAATGTAGCGAACGTCAAAAACACCCAATTTAAAGCCAGAATAATGAAAGCGTTCGCAACTTTCTAATATTAAAGGTATATGATACTTTTTGCTAAGATGTAGAATCTTCCAAAATCGATCATACATGCTTGAAGTTATAATCAAATCTGGTTTTTCTACTTCGATAATTCGTTGAGCAAGCCTCTCGTATTCTTTTAATTCTAAGCGACGTGTTTTATTATCATCCGAAGAGGAAAAGACTAAATTCCCTTTTGAGCAGAAGTCATTATAATACATAGGTTCAGTAGAACCAGTATTTTTCTCACAAAGCACTATTATTTTGTGCCCATGTTTTTCAATAGCACTTATAAGAGATCTAATTCTTAATGCGTAAGCTCCACCAAACGGAAATTCACGCCTCATTGTAAATAGTATTTTCACGATTTAACTCCATCTATATCATAAAAACAAAAACACATTAGAATAAGAAATAAATAGCCCACTAAGGAATTAATTCATAGTATCAGAATCATTATGTAATACATTTGAGTATAGGCTTTTATAAATGTTCTTTTTTTCCTCATAGCCCTTATTTGCAGTAGGACGCAAACGGCCCTTGCTCATCGAATGCAAATAATAATCCTCTACGCTTTCTATTGCTTTCGCAGGTATACCAACAGCAACGACATTGTCTTCAATATCATGTGTCACTATAGCACCAGCACCAATAATAGAATTATTACCAATACTAACTCCTGGCATAATATAAGCGCCCGTACCAATATAGACATTGTTTCCTATTATAATTGGAGCTATATTATCCATTCTTTCATTTCCAAAATACCCAAGTGTATTAAGAACTTTTATGCCTCCATCATGAGTTATAAAATGCACCTCATCAGCGATTAAACAGTCTTCACCTATTTTTATTAAATACGGTTCAGTACCGAACATTTTAACAGTACAATTAATTCTTGTACCTTTACCAATATGTGCACCATTATTTATAAGATATTTTCTTTTTCTGCTCCAACTTGTATTAGCAACTAACTGTCGAAACTTTTTTATTATTCGATTCACTAAACTTTTCCTCTTCTTTTGAATAGTATGTTTATTTAATTCTCAATGACGCTATTATAAATTGGTTTTTTCAGGCAAAGTAATCCAACTACCAAAAACTTCATCCCATTTTTCTGGTTCAAATGGCTTAAGTCCACTCCAATGGAAAAATGTCATTTCACCAAAATAAACTTTACCGTTCACCTCATAGAAATCAACGCGCACTTGCGGAAGCCCTTGTGAAAGCTTTGACGCCAAAACCTTCATTTCATCAAAACATTCCGGTTTATCAGGTATAATATTCGCTTGTGGATGACCATTTACTAAATCCAAATGGTTAAAATTCTCATCAAAAAAATCAAATCTTGTTTCATCATTAGGATCCTGACGACCAGTTGCTATAAACAACGCATTGACTTGGCCATCAAAAGAAAAAAACTTATAATCTCGAAGCTCTTGAGTCTTTGAATCCTCCATATATTTCTCAGCAATAATACGTGGCTTAACCTGTTTATATGGCCATTCCCTACCAAACCAATAAAAACTTTTGTGAAGGTACTTATTTAAGTCTTTTTTCGTTTTTTTAAGATCTAATTTGTTTTTATCCTTACATATAATTATGCCGCCACTATCATGTGTGCATTTTAAAACAAATTGAGAAGGCAATTGGTCGAAAGGAATATCTTCGACTTTATCCCATACGCCCAAAGTTGGAATTACATATTCATCTCCAATTATATTGCGTATATATTCTTTTACTTCATATTTATCGACCAATCTTATATACAAGGGATTCCTATCATACAATTTTATCCATTGAAGCTTTTCACTATAAGTAATAGGATTATCTAGATTCAATTTCTTTTTCATAATAATCCTAAATATAAACTGTAAATATTTCTTATCGGGTATCCAACGAAGAAAACCCTTATAAGAAAGAATAGGTATTATACCGGATGGGTGCAATAAATATTTCTTAATGCTCTTCGAATTCAAAGTGAAACTCCGTTTATATTATTTTCTGGATATAATCCAACCACTCTGTTGCTATAACGTCTATCGAGTGTGTTTGTCTTATTTTTATTGCGTTAGAAGATAACCTGTTTCTTAATTCCTCAGAATCCAATACTTCTCTTATCGCGACCACACATTTTTCTATGTCTCTAACAGGAAAAAGAATACCATTTTCATGATCATTAATAAGAGATCTCGCACCTCCGGTTGGATGATCTGTTGAAATGCAAACTAAACCTAAAGCAAGTGCTTCCATTAGAGAATTTGACATTCCCTCGTAATCAGAAGTCATAAGAAATATCTCAGCATCTCGAATTTGAGAAGTCACATCATTGCAGAACCCTCGTAAAAACACTCTATCACCAACACCTTTTTCATTAATGTAATCTCTCAGATCTTGTTCTAGTGGGCCTTTCCCAAATATCTCTAATGTATATTCAGGATAAGAATTATTAATTGAAATAAACGCATTGATTCCCATAATAATGTTCTTTTGAGGATCAAGCCTATTAACCATAACGATCCTTTTTTTCCTTACACCATCAAAGACAGATGGCAAGTTACTATTAATAGGATTAGCAATTACACAAGAACGTATTTGAACGGCTTTTGAAAAGAACGCTTTGGCATCTTCAGTCTGAAAGACAAAACCCTCAGATGACCAATACAAAAGTTTTCTCAAAGCCCTTAACACTTTGTTTCTTGGATCCAAATAAGGATTATTTCGTTCTGATACAATCACTTTATGTTTAGAGCATAAAGTCGAAAGCAGTACACTTACGTTCTTTTGTGTTGTAAATGGTAAAACCACATCCGGATTATTATCATTTAGGATTTTCCTGATATGATAAGAGCGATAAATCAAATCAATTAGTGGATTTTTAGGTTTAGCAATATGAATTATATCTATTGATTCATTTGTATAGTAAGTATTTTGATCACCATTATCTACAACGATAATTTTTATATCGTGACCCATATCACAAAACTGATTACTCAAAGCTGCAACTACTCTTTCAGCTCCTCCAGTAGATAATGGCTGAGAAACAAATATAATCTTCACGCCTTATCTCCCCAAAAGTAATTATTAATCGTTTTTATATCATCAGTATTCGATGGCATGTCTTCCGATAACCTTTTCTTTGCTAAATCATAATAATCACCAATAATCTTAGCCGGATTTCCACCTACAATAGTCCCATCTGGAACATTTCTTGTAATAACACTTCCCGCAGCAATAATTACATGCGAACCAATTCTCTTCCCTGGCATAATGATAGTTTGAGCACCTATCATTACATGCTCACCAACCTCAATTGTTCCCATGTGAAATCCAGCCGATGATTTCTTTCCGAATTTTCCAACAGCAACAGGGTCTTTGTAAATCATTCCATTTATTATGTCATGTGTAATAAATGTAACACCAGCTGCAACACGGACGTTATCACCAATTGAAACTAAATAAGGTTCTGAAGGAATCGATGAAGGTGCCCATTTTACATCATTGCCAAAATGATAAAAAATATTCTTTTTCTTTAGATACAACGATCTTTTATCATGGCTAAGCATCATTAAATGAAGAATAATCAATCGTCGTTCTAGAACAGAAAGTTTTTTCATTTGTTTAACACCTTTAAATACAACTCTTCCATTTGATTCGCTACAATTTCCCAAGTGTAATTTTCCTTTACCCTTTTATAAGCAGCTTCACCGTTTTCTTTAATAATAGATGGATTATCAATTGCATACTGTAATTTATTCATTAAGTCATATACGTTTTTACTTTCAAATATAT
>JAEEGK010022577.1_pt1 | contig 13203 bp, 10 predicted proteins | sample 8958771 | NCBI WGS metagenome assembly JAEEGK01 (sample SAMN16246547, study PRJNA631951) | gut metagenome | biome: gut microbiome; feature: rumen; material: SC-attached | host: Bos | place: Iran: Karaj | collected 2018-10 | reverse complement strand
AAAGGTTGGTGGGTTCCAAAAAAGATGAGTGTAGCTATCACTGTTTCATCTTATCGGTTTGCGCCAACAATGGGTTCAGCCATTCATGATTGTCGTCAATGAAATCCACGAATTTGAGGAAATCCCGCCACAGGTTCAATATTTCGTTGTTTTCGGGAGCCAAAGCGGATGAATCATCGGAAACGACGGTTCGTCCGCTTCTTTTTTCTCTATAACTCCCTGATTTCAAACCGCATGCAAAGAGAAACCTGTTCTTGGAGACAGGTTCAAGATAATCTCAGATTGGATGTCGGTAAATAATGTCTATCTTTGAACATTATACAAAGTTATTTATGAAACAGCTGGCGATACACAATGGCGATGCAACCATTTCATTTGCGCTTTGCTACGGCAATGAATTGGATTTAAACGGTTTGGATTATCTCGCAAAGATAAAGTACGAGTTTTATGGAAGGACTATTTATGCGGAGCATATCTGGGGACTCCATCTGGGGGAAATAGCTTCTTTCATAGAAGGGATGAAGTGTATGCATCGCGACCTGAAAGGCCAAGCCAAGCTTTCCACATATGAAGGAGATACACTTTTATTGACGATGGAAGAATGTGGTCATATTATGGTTGATGTCAAAGATGGAATTGAAGGGTACAACGGCTTCCTTCATATCAGTTTTGAGATAGACCAGTCTTACCTGCCAGAACTGATAACACAAACTGAATCCTTTTGCCCAATAAAGGAAGAGGCGGCAAAGAAGAAATCATTCTTTCAGCGCCTTGGCATCTCCAAGTAGTGTTATCAGCCACTCCTGATTCTTGTCAATGAACTTCACAACTTTGAGGAAATCCCGCCACAGGTTCAACATTTCGCTGTTTCGGGGAGCAGAAATAGCACCGGCATTGTATTTCGTGTAGTTACAATAGGTGAAATGAGTGATTGGCTGCAATGTACGCATTTGATTATCAGCGCTTTGTGTAAAGTGATCCCCCTTATTTTGAGGGGGATCACTTTGCGTAAGTCGCTGATTGACTGTTGTATTCGTTGCAGCGAAAAAGGGTAGGGGGCTACGGGGCGGAGTTGTAGACGCTTTTCAGGGTGTAGTCCGGGTCTTTGGTGGTGACGGCCTTGACCATCAGGTTGATGAGGGTCTTGGCCTTGTCGTCGACGAAAGCGCCGGTGCCGTGGTCGAAGTAGCCGTGCTTTTCGGGGCCGACGCCGGTGGCGCCGTTGTCCCAGAGGTACATCGGGAGGAGCCGGTCGGCTGCGGCCTTGCAGAAATACTCCATATAGTACTGCTGGTAGGCGAAGTCTTCGTCGGCGTGACGGGAGCAGCCCATTTCGCCGAGATAGACCGGGATGTTCTTGTCGAGATACGCCTTCTTCAGATTGTCGAAGACGGCGACCACGCCTTCTTCGTCAGCATCGCTGCAACGCTTGTCCTTGTCGGCCGTGTGGCCCCACTGGCGGACCAGCGGCGTGTTCAGCGTGTAATTGTACGGGTCGTAGTCGTGGACGGCCACCATCAGGCGGTTGGCATTGGTGTAGTCCTTGGGCAGGACGAGGCCGGTGATGGTGAAGCCGGGGCTGGCGGCGTAGCCGGGAATGCCCAGCCAGCGGGTGGCGTTGTTGCCGCCGGCGCCGCGGACGGCGTTGACGAACACCTGGTTCCAGTCGTTGAGGACCTTGTACTGGACGTCGGGATTGGCCTGGAAAGCGGCGCTCCAGCCCCAGCCGCCGTCCTGGATCTCATTGAACGACTCGAACACCAGCCATTCGCCCTTGTCGGCGAAACGCCGGGCGATCTGGGTCCAGACGCAGAAGATCTCGTCCTTCACCTTCTCGTTCTGCGTGTTGTTGTTATAGGCCTTGCTGATGTCCAGCCAGTAGGTTTCGTCGTGGTGGGTGTTGACGATGGCCACCAGGCCGGCTTTTTCGGCATAACCCACGATTTCCGCCACGCGTTCGAGCCATTTGTCCTCCAGCCGGTACGCCGGCGCTTCGCCGATATGGCCGGTCCAGGTCGTGCAGATGCGGACGGCCTTGAAGCCGGCTTTCTTGACGTTGTCGAACGTGGCCTGGGTGCATTTGGCGTTGCCCCAGATGGTTTCCCCGGAGACGCCGTTGCTGACGGCATCCATATGGTTGCCCATGTTCCAGCCGGGTCCCATGGCGTTGAAAACCTGTTCCGGTGTGAGCGCCGTGGTGCTGGCGGTCGACACGCTATAGGCCTCTTCCGTCAGGTTCACGGTCACGCTTTCCTTGCCACAGCTGATGGTGACGCTGCCGCTGCGGCTGGACGTCGTCGCATTGGCGGCGGCAGCAATGGTCACGGTCGTCTCCCGGTTGCTGCCGATGCTGCCGGCCTGCACGCCGCACCAGGCCGTGCTGGTGCTGACCGTGGGCTGCTCGGAGGAAGTGACGGTCACCGTCATTTCACCGCCGTAGCGGTCGAAAGCCACCGTGGTCGGATTGACCGTCAGTTTGACCTGGGCGATATCCTGGCTGACAGGGATCATCAGGCTCTGCTTGTCACCGATGACACGGATGGAACTCGTCCGTTTGGCCGTTCCGGTATTGGCCTGGGCCGTGACGTTCAGAACCAAGAGTTGTCCGAATTCATATTTCACTTCTTTCAGGCTGATCCACGCGTCCGAACAGGAAACAGTGGGCTTGATGCCGCTGGTGATGGACAGGTCGATCGTGCCGCCATTGGCGTCGAAAACCAGTTCTGCCGGCACGGCCGTCAGTTTGACGGGCTCGGGCTCCGGTTTTTCTTCACAGGAATGAACGAGGGCCGTGGAGGCCAGGATCGTCAGGAAAGTCAGGAGGGTTCGCTGTATTTTCATCGGGATGGATTGATTATTCAAAGGGTTCGGCCGGGACATCCTTCCAGAGGGTCTCGATGACCTCGGCGTCGAAGCCCACGGGGGCATTTCCCAGGTCAGGGACATTGAAGGAGCGGAGCATCGTATCGTAAAAATGCGGATTCTTTTGGGGGAGGAGAAACGGCCGGGTTACGGTGCCGTCGGGCGAGACGTGGCTGAACCAGGGCTTCCCGTACAGGCCGTCGCCGCGCTTGGAGGCGAAGACGAACCAGCGCGCATCGGACGACCAGCAGTGGTAGGTGTCGGATTTGTCGCTGTTGACGACCGACATATCGAGGATCGCGCCCGTGGCCAGGTCCATCAGGCAGAGGTCGCATTCCCGGTGGTTGATGGGGAAGGTGCCGTAGTCGGCCAGCGTGAACAGCAGCCAACGGCCGTCGGGCGACGCTTTCGGGTGGCACACCGACTTGCCGCGTTCCGCGGCGCTCCACACGGTGTCGGCCGGCGCTCCCAGCGTACCGGTTTCCGCATCGAAGGGAACGCGCACCAGCGCATACATCATCCGGTCGAGATCGGCGGGCAGATGCAGATAGGGTGCGGCGCAGTAATAAACGTAGCGGCCGTCCGCGGAGAAGACGGGGAAGGTCTCCATGACGTCCTCCCGGGCGGTTTCCGGAAAGGCGTACAGACGGTTTTCGTCGAAGTCGGCCACGCAGAGGTCGGAATTCCGGTCGAAGACCTCCATCCGGAGTCCGCCGGCGGCGTGGATGGCCGGGATGATGATATTGTTGGAGAAGACGCCGTAGCGCCCTGCCGGATGAATTTCACCGTAAACGGTGGGAGAGATCATCGTCGTATCGTTCAAGGCCAGCTTGCGCAGCTTGCCTCCGCGGTTGAGGATGGCGCCGCCGCCCTCGCCCCGGAGGTAGAACATGGAAAGGTCGCCGCGCCCCTGGGCGTGGATGTGACAGTTCATGCAGTGGTTGCCGGCGTGGCGCCAGTCGGCGATATTGCGGGTATCGAAGTTTTCGAGATTCCTTTCCTGGATCTCCAGGTCATCCCAGACCTCGAAGCCGGGCTCGATGAGCCGGTAGGTGAGGTAGGGGTCGATCGGGTCGGCGCTGACGTGGATTGTCCACGTCTGGCGGACCGTCTCTCCGGCCGCCCGGTAGGAGGAGGCCACTTCGATGTCGGAGCCTGCAGCGGCCGCCAGCAGCTGTTTCCAGGCCTTTTCTTTCCAGACGACGTCGCGACCCTTGCGGGTGACGGTCACGCTGCCGGAAGTGAACGTAGTGGTAAAGCGCGATCCGTCCGGATCGGTATAGTAGAAATTGAGCGGGGCGATGTTGCAGGGAACCGTAACGTCTCGGTAGTCGGGGAAGACGGGCTCCGGCCGGTCTGTGCCCACGCCGGCGGGCTGCACGTCGTACGGCCTCCCGCAGGCGAGCGTGAGGAGAACCAGCATCAGGAGCGGCAAAAGCGACCGGTTACTTCTTTTCATTCCTGGCAGCAAAATAGAAATAATACCAATAACTCTTGCCGAACTCGGCAGTCAGGTTGTGTGCGTTGCCGTTGTCCCGTTTGTAGATGGTGACGAAACGGTTGAAATCCTGAAACGTCTGCGGAGCGATGTGATAGTGGACGAAGTTCTCTTCGTTCATCCCGCCTTTGGCGGCCAGGAAGATCAAGATGGCCTCCTCATAGAGGCGCGAGGCCGTATAGGCGGGGTTGAAGTCGGCTACGAAGGCGTCGAGGTCTTTGGTCAGCAGGTCGTAGCACAGCAGGTAGTCGAGGGCCGTCTTGTTGGTGGCGTTGGCGGTGAGAAGGACGCGGAGGGCCAGCTGCGTCTGGTCCATGCCGTGGACCAGGTCGAACTGCGGCATCAGGTTGCGCTTCTCCGCGATGCGCAGCTGGTATGCCGGGCTCCATTGGCCGGGAAGCCGTTCCTGTGCCCATTGCCGGTCGCTGCGGGAATTGAGCAGGATGCGGAGGTATTTGGAGGCCGCCTCGAAGTCGCCGATCACCAGGTTGGTCTCGGCCAGGCGGCGGAGATAGCGGGGACCGGTGTGGGCCGGCGAGAAGAGCAGGCCCAGCATGGCGTCGCGTTCGGCCAGCGGCATATAGCCCAGCGCGAACCACACATCGCCGGCGCAGGCGATCTGGAAAGGCGTGGACGACGGCCCGACGGGCAGGAACAGGCCCCGTTCAAACGGCTGATAATAGTCCATCAGCCGGTCGGGGAGCCGACCCTGCATGGCGTTGGCCAGATTGTAATAGTAGGTGCCGATTTCCGATTTGAGGTCGCGTTCCGCGGCCAGTTCGGACACTTTCGGCCAGTTCTCCCGGTCGGCCTCGACGACCATGCCCATGATCTGCTCCGAGACCTTGTCGGGCTTGCCCCAGGCTTTGCGCGCCTCCCGCAGGGAAATGCCGTTCTGGGCCGCGAGCTTCCGGAAATAGGGGTGGCGGACCAGGAAGACGCATTGGCTCAGTCCCGCCGCCAGCGCGGCGGCGGCCAACACGGCCAGGAGTATGCGTCTACCTTTTCCTTTCATCGCGGGTTATTCTTGGGGCAGCGGAAAGTGTTCGATCAGGAATTTGCCGGCGATGCTTTCCTCGCCGAGGGCCAGGGCCATTTCGCGCGTGCGCCGCAGATACTCCGCGTGGACGACCTTCGCTTCCTCTTTTCGACCTTCGTCGTAGAGCCCGCCGTAAATCCGGTTGTGCTCCATGGTCAAGTCTTTCCACACCTGCAGGCTGTCGTTCTGGGGCGTTCCGCCACCGGTGCTGTTCGGGCCGATGGTCACGTAGATGTCGCCGGGTTCGGTGGCTACGAGCAGGTCCTGTCCCTTGGCGCGTTCGTGGGCGATCAGCCGGACCGTGCACATCCAGTGCCGGTTGCCGCGGAATTCGAATTCGTGGTTGTGGATGAGCACGGAGTCCACGTTTTCGCGCTCCCCGTGGCCGACAGGCACGAGAAAGACTTTGACGCCTTCCAGTTCATTGGAAACGACCCGGCCGTGGATGCGGTACTCGTCGCGCCCGCAGGCGCAGAGGAGGAAGGCCATCACGGCCGCTGTAGTATACAGGAATCTTTTCATGGTTTGACAGTGGTTTGGATACGCTCGTCCGAGAACACTTCGCGGTATACGCCGCGCGTGTCGAACCGGACCCGCTCCCGGGTGAAATCCGGGGCGTTGAACGAATAGAGCGTACTATGATAGTATTGACGCGGATTCTTTTGCGGAAGGACGAACGGTTTCGTGCAGTGGCCGTTATCGTCGATGGAGGCGATCCAGACCTGGACATAGAGGCCGTCTTCCCGGCGGCTGGAGAACAGGAACCAGCGGCTGTTGCCGCTCCAGTTGTGGAAACTCTCGGAGAACGGGCTGTTGACCTCGTCGATGGGGCGGGTTTCGCCAGTCTGCAGGTCCATGAGCCAAAGATCCGCTTCCTTGTGGCTGATCGGGAAGACCCCAAAATCGGCCTGGTTGTACATCAGCCAGCGTCCGTCGTAGGAAGGGCGGGGGAAGGCGATGCTATGACCTTCCCGGCTGGCGGGGATGACCGTTTCAATCTCGCCCAGCGCGCCGGTTTCGGCGTCGAAAGAGGTGCGCATCAGGTCGTAGCGGATGCTGTCCACAAAGCGCGGGACGTCGAAGGCCTTCGCCTTGCAGAAATAAAGCGTTTTCCCGTCGGGCGTGAAAGCGGGCGAGGACTCCAGATAGTCGGGCGTCGTATAGCGGGGATCCACGACCAGGGAATGGTCGTTCATATCCATCACCACCAGGTCGGAGGCCAGGTCGAAGACCTCGATGGTCCGCTGGTCGCCCGTCCAGAAGCTCTGGCGGACGGGGTTGATGGAACCAGCGAACCAGCGGCCGTCGGGATGCCAGTAGCAGTAGGCCACGTTGCCGAGCGTGCTGTCGGTCTTGGTGGTGACCCATTCGCGGACGCCGTCTTTCTGGATGAGGGTGGCGCCGTGTGTGCCCCGGAGATGGAAGAGGAACTGCGACGGGTCGGTGGCGTTGGCCGTATGGCAGTTCATGCACTGGCCGGGCGTGAGCGTGCTTTCGATGATGGGCTCTTCCCGGAACGTATGGATGTCGCGCTGGTAGATGCCGATGGTGCTGTAGGTGGTGTAACCCGGCGCAATCTTGCGGTAGGTGACGCCGTATTCGTCGAGCGGCACGTCGCTGACGTAGAGGATGAAATCGCGCCACTGGGTCCAGGATCTGTCTTTACGGCCCAGTACGGTGAAATGGAGCGTTCCGCCGGCGTTGCGGGCGGTGAGGCGGTGCCATTTCTTCACGGGGAAATCGGCCCAGCGGCCGCGCGTCTTGAGTTCTCCGCCGTTGCTGCCCGTGACGCGGACGAAGACGCGGTCGTACCCGTCGGGCAGGTTGAAGTTCAGGGGCGCGATCCCGGCGGGGATGGTCACGCCGATATAGTCGGGATAGATGGCCGGCAGTTCATCCACGAACGTGGTCTTGCCGGTACAGGCGGCCAGCAGGAGCGTGGCCAGGAAGGGAATCCAGCGTTTCATTGTGCCACCTCCGCTTTTTTGAGGCGCTGCCAGACCGTATAGTACTGGGCCGCCATGAAATTGTTCTTGTTCTGGTTGTAGAGGACGGCCATCATCAGGTCGAGCCCGTCGTAGAAGGTGATGAAATCGTCTTTGAAGCGGACCTGCCGGATATAGCCGTAGACGGGATCGGCAGTCACCTGCGCGTCGTCCTGGATCAGGGCTTTGCGCGAAAGCGCCCATTTCCGGTAGAAGAGGCTGTGCGAGAGGATGTCCAGATAGCGTTCGGCGCGGTCATACCAGCCGTTGACGATGTTGCATTCGGCAATGCGCGAGAAGAAACGTCCGCTCTTGCGGCCGTTCTGGATGGACTCCTGCACGTCGAAGATGTATTGGAGGGTGATGTTGGGCATGCCCATCATCCAGAGCACCTCGGCGGAGGTAATGTCGGACAGGTTGTCGCGGATGCTGGGCAGCACCAGGCCTTCCGTGCCGCACTGGTAGAAGTCGTTCAGGCGGTTCTCGAGCTGGCCGTTCATGAAGAGGCAGAAATTGACCGAGCAGGCGCTGACCGGGTTCCGGGGCTGGTATTTTTCAGCCCGCTGGATGACGTCGGCGTAGCGTTCGTGGCGGATGAGCCAGTCGTAGGCGAGGACCTCGTGGGTATCCTTGTCATAGCTGTAGTGGACGCCGATCCAGGTTCCCAGAATCAGGAGGATGGCGGCGGGGCCGCCCCAGACGCCGGGATGCCGCAGGCGAACGCCCAGGCCGCAGAGCAGGATCACCAGCAGCGTCACGGCCGGAATGATGACCTGCAGGGCGGGGAGGAATTCCACCAGCCGGTAATAGTTGAGGCCCAGGAACGCGTCGCGGGCCGGGTATTGCGAAGCCAGCAACCGATACTCCAGGAAGGCGGTCAGCACGAGCCAGCCAAGCATCAGCAGGTCCACTCCATTCCGGTTCCGGATGGCCGCGTACAGGACGGGCACGGCGATGACCGGTCCGACCAGCCACCATCCGAGCGGGATGATCCACAGGTTATGCCAGCGGGCACGGGCCATCAGCGGGCAGAGCGCCGTAGCCAGGATGAGGGCTACGGGATAGCTGAGCAGCACTTCCACGTCGCCCTGGTAGACCAACATCAGCAGCGAAGGGACGAACGAGAGGGCGTAGAGGCTGCGTTGATCCTCCGGACCGTTTTTGCGGGCGGCACGCCAGACCACCCGTTGCAGCAGAACGGCCAGCAGCGCCAGGATCAGGGCGCCGGCCAGCCGGTAATAGAAGAATTGCACCAGGAATTCCGACAACCAGTCTGCCAGGCCGCCGGGCAAAGAAAGGCGCTGGAGAAGGTATTCTCCCGTGAAAAGGAACAACTGGTTCTGCTCCTGATAGGAGAGATCCTGCGGGTAGAACCACATCCAGAACGCGAACACGGCCGCGCCCAGCAGGCTGCTTGTCAAAATCCGGTACAATCGGTTCATCGGTAAAAAAGCAGCCGCCCGGAAGCGGCTGCTTTCATAAAGAGGTTTAGGTTTACTTCTTGGGCTGGAATCTCCACCATGTGCACTCGCCCCAGCTCCAGGCTTCGTTGCCGTTGGCGCAGATGAGGGTGAGGAGGTTGCCGTCCATATAAACGATTTCGTAGTTGGTCGCTACCGTACCGCCCGTGTTGATGATGAACGGGAAGAGGACACCGGAACCGCCGGTGGTGACCAGGTCGCCCATCTTGTAGCCGGCCTGCCAGTCGAAGTTCTCGACGGCATAGGCCGAAGATGCGATCTGCTTGCCACTGGCATCGTAGGAAGTAACAACGCCGTCCACGCTGTTGAACACCATATAGGCGTCATCGCTGCCGTAGCCGTAGACTACGCCGCCGGCGTGCTGAACCTGCTCGGTTTCCAGTTGTTCAGGCGTGCAGCCCCACCACAGACCGGGAACCTCGCCGGCAGCCAGGTTGGCGCCGTGCCCGGGATCGCCGATGTAGCCGGCATTGCCCCAGGTGGAACCGTCGATCGGGTAGTAGGTCCAGGCACGACTGCCGCTGCCTGCCAGCGCCGCATCCGGGTCGGAGGCGTTCTTGAAGCGCCACCAGGTGGCTTCGCCCCAGCTCCAGGCTTCGTTGCCGTTGGCGCAGACCAGCGAGAGGTTGTTGGGATCCACATAGATCACGTCGAACTCGTTGGCGCGCTTGCCGCCGGTGTTGACGATGAACGGGAAGAGGATCGGCGCGTCGGTGGTCACGAGGGTACCGTAGAGGTAGCCGTCGGAGCAATCCGGATCATAGTTGTTCAGACTGTAGGAGCCTTTGGCGATCTGGGTGCCGTCGGCCTTGTAGGAGATGCACTCCATGTCTTCGTTGAAGACCATATAGGCGTTGTCGTCACCATAGCCATAGACCGTGCCGCCGGCGTGGGCAATCTGCTCGGTTTCCAGATCGGCGGGCATGCAGCCCCACCACTGACCGGGGATTTCGCCGGCAGCCACGTTGGCACCGTGGCCGGCAGCGCCGATGTAACCGGCATTGCCCCAGGTGGCGCCGCCAATCGGGTTCCATTTCCAGGCCTTCATACCGGATTCACCGGTAAGGACCTTCACGGCCGGGTCGAGGTCGGCCGGAACGTAAACGTTGACGGACGAGGAGAACGAGACGACGGAAGCGTCCTGGTTGATGGTGGAAACGCCGAACTCCTGGTTCGGATCGGCACCGCGGCGCGGCGTGATGTTGAACACGCCGGAGGCACCGGTGACCAGCACGTTCTTCGAACCGTCGGACTTGTAGTTGAAGACCTGGACGGTCGTGGCGGGCGACGTGATGTACTTGATGTAGTTACCGTCGGACTGAGGCTGGGTGCAGGCGGCATCGGCATACTGGCCGACAATCTTGAAAGCCTGCTGGAGCTCGTTCGCCGCGATGGGGGCACCGGCCTTCGGGCCTTCAATCAGCGCCGGCTCGCAGGAGACGAGCAGCGCTCCGGCCAGGACAAGTATTGCGAAGTAGAATTTATTCTTCATAATGCGTATCATTTAAGGGTATCTACTACTGCCAGCCAGAGAAGTCGAACTGGGAACCCCAGCCCGCATTCTGGGTGAATTTGTACTCTTCACCGGCACCGGCCGAGAGCGAGATCTGGCTGCTCGGCAGGGCGATGAAGCCCTTGGTGGCCTTGTAGCGTTCACCATAGCCGCCGTTGAACTTGGAGGCGGTGTTGGTGCCTTCCACGCCGAGGTTCCAGATCTTGACGCCTTCCTGCTTGTTGAGGGCCTTGACGGCGTAGTCTTCGCCATAGCGGCGCATGTCGTTGAAGCGGACGCCTTCGAAGTTGAGCTCCCAACGACGCTCGTTGCGGAGGTTCTCGTCGTTCAGCGGTTTGCTCGGCAGACCGGCGCGGGCGCGGACCTTGTCGAAGGAAGCCTGGCTGCCGTTGATCTCGGCATCCATCAGCAGCACTTCGGCGAAGCGGATCAGGATCATGTCGTTCACGCTGTTGAGCTGATAGTTGTCATCGTAGCCTTCGGCCCAGGTGAGGCCGGGGAACATGACGTTGGTGAAGGACATCAGGTATTTGCCCTTCTCATCGCTCCAAGCCATGACGGGCATGTTCTTGGTGTGGTAGTAACCGGTTTCCTGGATGAAGGCGTCACCGCCGTAGGAATACGGACCGACGAACTTGGTCACCGGCAGGACGGAGGCGTCCAGACGGGGATCGTTCGGCTCGAGAGCCTTCCAGTCTTCCACGAAGGACGGGTTGACCGGGCACATGCCCCAGCCCTGACCGAACGGCATCATGCCGCCTTCGGAGAAGGTCTGCTCGCGCACACCCATGAACAGGGCGGTCTGGTTGGAGTAACCGATGGTGGTGCCCCAGGACGGCTGGGTGTTGAACTTGATGACGAACATCGCCTCGGGGTTGCGGGCGCCGTCGTCTTCCACCCATTTGTAGCCCTTGCCATACCAGGGGTTCTTCGGATCGCTGATGGAGCAGCGGTTCGTGTAGGCCCACAGGTTGTGGTAGTCGCTCACGAGGGAGTAGCCGGAGTTGTTCACGCAGTCGGTGATGTAGGCGCCGACTTCCGACTTCGAGATCTTGGTGCCTTCGGCGATGCTTACGCCGATGGACTCGTTCTCATAGGCCGGGAGGGTGATGTCGCTGACGCCGTAGAAGCCGGAGGCGAACAGGTAGGCGCGGCCCAGGAGGGCTTCAGCGCAATACTTGTCCACGTGGCCGTCACCGATGGCCTGCTTGGCGGGCATGATGTCGGCAGCGATCTTGCAGTCCTCGATGATCTGGCCCCAGAGGGCCTCACCGCTGATCTGCGGCTGCGTGGCATCGGCCTGCGAGGTAACGGGGCAGGGGATGTTGCCGAACATGGAGGCAAGTTCGTAGTAGTACCAGGCGCGGAGGAAGAAAGCCTCGCCCATATACTGTTTCAGATCGGCCACGCCGCAGTTGGGCAGGGCCTCGATGGCTGCGTTCGCGCGGGCGATACCTTTATAGCGGGTGACGTAGAAGCCGTCGTACATGTCGGCGCCCACGTTCATCAGCAGGTCTTCCGCCTGGAACTGGGGGTCGTTCTGGCCGCCGCCGCCGAGGGCGTCGTCGGAAGAAGCGATGGACCACAGGAAGTGGTTCAGACCGACGTTGCCACCGTCATTGGCACCGATGGCGGCGTTCAGGTTGTTATAGATACCGGCGAGCATCTGCTCGGCATCAGTCGCGTTCACCGGGAAGTTGCTGCTGTCTTTCGACCAGTAGTTCGTGGTGTCGAGGAAAGACTCGCAGGACGCAAACGAAAAAGCGAGGGCGGCGATAACCGCAAGTTTCAATATGTTTTTCATAACGCTTTCGTTCTAATTATTTGACAATACATACGGCAACGCGGTTGGATTCGGGGCTGCGGGAAGCATCCCGGTCGCCGCCGACGGCCTTGCTGACGATACGGCTGGCGGAGATGCCGGCCTGTTTGAGCATGTCGATGACGACCTGGGCACGACGCTGCGAGAGATCATTGTTGATCGTGGCATTGCCGGTGCCGCTGTCGGCATAACCCGTGACGGAGATGGTCGCGTCGGGGTTGTCCTTCAGGATCTGGGCGATACGGCCGAGCTTGAAAGCCTCGTCCGGACGGATGTCAGCTTTGCCGATGACGAAGTAGAGATCGTCGGAGTAGGGGCCCGTGAAGTCAGAAGCGACTTTGACTTCCTTGACCACTTCCTTGATCACTTCCACGGGAACCTGCTTCTCGACGACTTTCTCGACGACCTTCTCTACGACGCGTTCAGGAACGTAGTGGGGCGCTTCGGCAATGGCCACGGGAGCGCTGGCGCTCTGGTTGCTGCCGCCGAAAGCCAGGTTGAGGCCGACGACGAAGCTGCGGGCCTGCGGATAGTAACCCAGGTCGATGCCCTTGGCCCATCCGTCGAAACCGGAGGAAGAACCGACTTCCGGATCAAGACCCTTGAACTTGGTGAAGACCCAAGGGTTCTGCGCCTGGACATAGAGGTGGCACTTCTCGAACGGGGCCGTCTTCCAGAGGCGCTTGAAGTCGTAGCCGAAGGTGACGGTCTGGATTCTGAAGAAGTCCGCATCCTCGATGAAGATGTCGGAGTTGTTCATGAAGTTGTAGTTGGTACCGGCCACGAGGCGCGGATAGTGGTTGGACGTGCCTTCGCCGTGCCAGTAGCTGTACACCTCGGTGGTGTAGTTGTTCCACTGGCTGTCGGAGTAACGGCGGTAGGCCCGGAAGATCTGCTGTCCGAACATGCCATAGCCGCTCAGGGCGAAGTCGAAGCCCTTGAAGTTCACGGAGAAGTTGACGCCGAGGGTGAAGTCCGGGTTCGGATCGCCCGTCATCGTCTT
>JAEEGK010022575.1_pt1 | contig 13205 bp, 7 predicted proteins | sample 8958771 | NCBI WGS metagenome assembly JAEEGK01 (sample SAMN16246547, study PRJNA631951) | gut metagenome | biome: gut microbiome; feature: rumen; material: SC-attached | host: Bos | place: Iran: Karaj | collected 2018-10 | reverse complement strand
ATTAAATCTATTGTTTTTCTTATTTTCATTAGTTGGATTAATATTTTCTTTTTCAATTATTTTATTAAATCTATTTTTTTTCTTATTTTCATTAGTTGGATTAATATTTTCTTTTTCAATTATTTTATTAAATCTATTTTTTTTCTTATTTTCATTAGTTGGATTAATATTAAATTGATTAATACCTTTCCTATTATTATCATTATTATTATCATTAATATTATTATTATCATTATCATTATCATAATTATTATCATTAATATTATTATTATTATTATTATCGTTATTATTATTATTAATATGATCTTGATTATAATATCCACCACTGTTAATGTTATTAATATCATAAAAATCATCTTCAAATTTAAAATTTGGATTGACTTCTTCATTATATTTATTATTATTACTTTTATTTTTATATTTGTGCCTTTTAATATTTTGAGAATTTAAAAAATCATTTTTATTTGATAAAAGAGGATCAGATTGTCTTTTTTTTTTTATATCAGAACCAGGAAAAATCGCTTTTCCAGTAATTTCAAAAAATTGTAATCTTAAGCATTCATTACTAAGAAAAGCTTCATAATAATCTTTTTGATTTCTTAATTTATAATTTAGATTACTAACTCCATTATAAAAATATATTTCAAAATAAATATCTTTAATTTGATCTTCAGTAAGTTCAAATTTTTTCATAAATGTTTTAATAAAATCTTTATAACTTAATTCAAAAGGTATATTTTTGGAATAACCAAAACAATAAATTCTTACACAAGTTGCAATATTTTCCATTTTTTAAAAATTATTATTTTAATATAAGAATTAATTATTACTTTTTTTTAAAATGTCATTTCCTTCTTATTATTTTAATGATTTAAATTATCCAATCAAATGTCCTTCATGTTCAAAAGAATTTTTACCTATTATTTCAATGAATTATAATTCAATTAATTTAGATTTTAATATAAATTATATTTGTTCAAATTCGACAAATAAAAATATAAAAAAATTATCATTAACAAAATTATTATTATCATTAAATAAAGAATCACCAAATTATCCTCAATATTGTCCTTATCATTTATATGAACCTGCACCTTTTATTTGTTCAGAATGTGATAATTTTCTTTGTAAAGAATGTTATATTGAACATATTTTATTATATGAAGAAGGAGAAATTAATGCAAAATTTGAAAATATTTATAATAGAAAATGTTTGAAACATAATTTAAGTTTTATTAATTATTGTGATAAATGTCAAAATTTTGTTTGTAAACTTTGTATTGAAAATTATCATTTTAGTCATATGAATAAATGGGTTTATTTAAATAATTCTTATAATGATTTGAATAAGAAAATAAATTTTAAATTAAAAACAATTAAAGATAATGTTGATAATAATATAAAAAAAATTAATGAAATTATATCTAATGCACAAAATATAAAAGATATAATATTAAATGCATATAATAATTATTTAAATGTATTTCTTCCTTTAATAAATCTTTATAAAATATTATTATATAACTCAAAAGAAAACCCAAATAATATTTTAAATTCATCAATTAATTCATTTAACTTTGATTATATTATTGAATTGAAAAAAAATTTTAATTTAACAGAAATAATAAATGATTCTAATTCAAAAATAAATAATGAAATATCCAAAATTAAAACAAGTCTCACAAATATAATAAAAAATATAAATTTTATTTTTTCAAAAATAAACTTTAAATATGAAAATAATGAAATTTCCCAAATAAAAACTGATAATCCATTTAAAATAAATAAAAATTCCAAACAACATTTTACTCATCTTATAAAAACATTAACAAATCATAATGGTGCAATATATAAAATAATAAAATTAACTTCAGGAAAATTTGCATCATGTTCTGCAGATGGAACAATAATAATTTGGGATGATTATTTAATGGAAATGAATGTAAAAATTCAAGCACATAATTCAAGTGTAAATTCAATTTGTGAAATAGAAAATAATATTTTAATATCATGTAGTAATGATAAAAGTATTAAATTATGGAATATGAATGATGATTATAATTTAATTAAAAAAATAATAAATAAACAACCAGTTATATCAATTTTTAAATTAAAAGATGGTTTTTTTTCTTCTTTTTCAGGAAATGAGATTAAAATTTATTCAAATAAAAAATATGATTGTATTTTTACAAAAATAATATTTGATGTTAGTTATTTATGTTATATAAATAATAATATTTTTGCTGCTTCAAAAGAAGATTGTTCAATTGAAATTTTTAATCTTTTAAATAAAAATGAACAAGAATCTTTTTCTTTAAAAGGAATTGAAGATTTAGTTTCTACAATGACACCAATAAATAATAATAAATTAATTTGTGGTTATTATGAAGGTGATATTATTGTTTGGGATATTGAAAAAAGAATTATTGAAATTGAAATTCAAAAAGCTCATGAATATAATATAAATGTTATTATATTATTAAATAATAATAATATTGCCTCTGCTTCAAATGATAAAAAAATTAAAATTTGGGATTTATATAATAAACAATTAATTACATGTTTTGTTAATGCACATAATATGTCAATTAGAGCAATGATTCAAATTAATAATGGTAATATTGTTTCAGGTGGTTCTGATGAAGAAATAAAAATTTGGGGATAAAAATAATTAAATTTTGATTAATTTAAAATTAATAATATTTTTTTAAATAAATTAAAATAAATTAATCTAAAATAAACATATTTTATCATAAAATATTCAAATTCAAAAATATTTCTTTTTTTTATAATATATTATGAATTATTATTAACTTCATTTGTTTTTTTTTCAAATTCTTCTTTACTAATATCTTTTAATTGATCATAATTTAAATTACTTACAAATTGAATTGCACTTTCAAAAAAAGTAACAGATTGTTCTTTACTAGAATCAAAAAAAACTTTAATAAAATTTAAATTAGAAACTGCTTTTTTTGGTTTAGCTTTAATTAAAGCAAATGAAAAAGAAGGTAAATAATCATCAACTTCCATAATTGGTTTTCCATTATTAAAAATATAAGTGTCATTAATAACTCTTTTAATTTGAGAAATTAATTCTAATTTTTTTTTCGGTGTTCTCGCAGTTTCAATTTCGTCAATGTATTTAATTATAATTGGTAAAAAATTATCTAAAATTAAATTATTTTCTCCTATTAAATCTTTTAATTCTATCCAAGAACAAGAAACACATTTTTGATAAAATTTATGATCTTTTTCTTGTATTTGAGATTTAAATAATTGATCGTAAATGCTACTCATGAAAAAATTCATTATTTTCTCATTTATTTTTTCAAATTCATCTTTTGATTTTTTATTATTTATTTCAAAATATTCTGAAATGTTATTTTTTATTTTTTTATTTAATCTTATAAAATTGTCACAAAATGTTTTATCAAATTCAGTACTATTATCTAAATTTAAATCAAATGAAGGAAAATTTGTTATTAATTCTTTTAAAGTTTTACATTTTATAAATTCATTTTTTTTGAATTTTTCTTTTCTTTTATTATCATTTTCTTCATCATAATAAAGTATTTTATTTTTTTCTTCATTATCTAATTTAAATAATATATCAACTTGATATTCTTCAACAAATTGTAATATTTTATTATTTATATTTGCATCTTTTAATAATTTTTCATTTTGTTTTAATATTTCAGATAATTGATTAACTGATTTTATTTTTTCTGATATTTCACTTAATTGACTAAAATCTAAATTATTCATTGAATCTATTAAATTATTTTTAAAATCTTCATAAAATTTTAAATAATCATTTTCTTTATATTCATCTGGTAATTCATTTAATAATTTTAATAATATTTTTCCATACCATTCTATTGGAATTTCATTTTTTATTTCTTTTTTTTGAATTTTATCTAAATGAATTAATTGTATTATTTCTTGTAAAATATTTATTGAATTTGTTGAAATATCAAAAAAATCTTCTTCTTCTAAATTATGAAAATTACTTAATAATAAAATAAAATATTTTTCAATATCAAAAAATGTTTTTTTTAATTTATCATCATTATTTAAAATATTGTTATTTATTATAAAAATATCATTTTCTTTTATATTATATGAATTAGATATTTTATCTGATAATATTACTTTAGTAATAATAAAATAATAAAGTTTTAATTGAGTTTCATCATTATGAATAATTTTTGCAACTTGTTCAATATGATAATTTAATTTTTCTATAATTTCATTAAATTCATTTTTTTCATTTTCATCATTAATTGTATTTAAAATATTTTTTTTATTTTCATTAACAAAATTAAATAAATTAATAAAATCTTTCAAACAAAAACAAATTGATTGATAATGCATAATTTCATCACAATTTTCTTTAAAATAATTATAACTAAAATCATTATCATTAATACTTCCATTACATAATTTTTCAAGATAAGAAGGTAATTCAATATTTTTTAATTTATCAATAAATTCTAAAAATAAAGGCATAGTATATAAAAAATACCAATTAAAAGGAGTGTATTCAGCATCTTTTGTTGCTTTAAAAAAATTTCCTTTTGCTAATTTTCCAATAATTTTAATAGTTGTTTCTATATTTGATTTTGTTTGTGGTGATATAATAAAATTTGCAATTAATCCTTTATAATCAGGATATTTGAAAATTTCAAAAAATAATATTTGAAAAAAAAAATTACAAATAAAAGAATTTTCTTCTATTTCACTTATATCATTAAATTTATTTTTAATTAATATTGAAATCATTCTACAAATACATTTAATAGAATAAGGAATTAAATGCATATTTTCAATTAAATATTTTAAAATAGAATCAATTACATTTTTAATATAAGAAAAATAATTTTGATATAAAGATAATACTTCAGTTGAATTTTCAACATCCATCATTTGTTCAATACATTTTTGATTAGCATAAATTAAATCATTATCATCTTTAATTCGATTTAATTGTCTTTGACAAAATTGTTTCATTCTAATATCATTTTGATTATTCATAAATTTTTCTAATTCTTCTTTTTGTAAATCTGGAATGTATTTATCAAAAAAATATTTTCTTGCAATATCCATTTCTACTTTTATTCTTTGTTCATTTGCCTTTTTTATTTCATTAAAATCAGTTAAATATTTTTTTGTATCACTTAATGATTGTCTTAAATCATTCATATCAATTTGTGGTTTATATAATTCATGTACATTTTCTTGATTATGTTTTATTTTATAATTATCAATTATTTCTTGAATTGATTTTAAATTAAAAACCCATTTAAATTCACTTTGCATTTCCATATTTTCAACTATTGGTTTTAATAACATATTAAAAAATGATTTTATTTCATTATTATTACATATTTGTTTAAGTAAATTTCCACAATTTGAATTTAATAAAAATTGCTTTTTATTTTTTGTATTTTGTAATTGGGAAATTTCTAATTTTAATAATCGATATATTAATGCAAGAAATTCATCATCTAAGTAATTTAATAATAAAATATTATCATAAAAATAATTTGCTAATAAATCTAAAATTGAATCTTTTGATTTTATTTGATCTATATTTGATAATATATAAAAAATAATTTGTTGATGATTTCTCAAAAAAAAAAAAAATGTATAAATATTCTCTTTTAAATCTGGATAATTTACAAAAAATTTTGAATAATTTGGAATAATTTCAATTGATAAATTTTCTTTGTTATTTTTATCTTCATATATTTTCTTTATTGATAATTTTTGTTTATATAATTTAATACATTTTTCTTCAAAATTTGTTTTTATACCATCTCTTTTTTTAATATCTAATAATTAAATTTATAAATTTAATTACATAATTTTTTCATTGCAGAAAGTTTATTAATTAAATCTTGAAGTTCTTTTAATTTCTCATATCCATTTTTCATTTAAATTATTTTTCCATAAAATAAATAAATAATTAAAATTAAAAATTAATGATATATTAATTGAATTAAATATTTTAATTTTTTATAATTAACTTTGTCCTTTACAAAGTTTATAATATTCATCTTCAGTCATTAATCTAGAAAAATAATTATAAGATAAATTCTTAATTCCATTTAAAGCAGCACCAAAAGTTGTTAAAATTAAATCATCTTGATTAAAAAATAATGTTAAAAATCTAAAATTTGAATATAATAAATCAAGTTGACTATGAATAATAATATAATAATAAAAAGGAACAATTTCATCTCTTTCAATAACTTCTCCACTTTTTCCAGTATTAAAATTAATAATATTATGAATTATAATATCAATTTTTTCAATTTTTCCTCTTTTTTTATCTGGAGTTTTTTCTTTAACAAATTGATTTAAACATTCATTTGCATCTGAAAAAAAATTATCATATAATAAATATTTTTTATTTCTAAAAATAGTATGTTCTGGTTTAACCCAAGAATGTTTAAAACATATTTTATATAATTCAATATCATCACTACTTGATATATCTGGAAATATTTTTTGATATATTGATGAGAGAATATGGTTTTTTAACATCATATAAAATGATTCTTTATATTCTTTTGTTTTTTCTTTTAAATTTAATGATTTTTCAAAAAGTATATATTTTAAATTATTAAAATATTTTTGTAAATATTCATCCATTTTTATATCATGTTCATATTGAAATAAATCATTTCCAGTTAATAATTCAAATTCAGTTAAATTTGGAAATTTATCTATAAATTCTCTTGTTGATGCACAATTTAAATTGTTTGATTTATTTTTTTCTTTTATATAATCTTCTTTTTGTAAATCACTAATTTCAAATTTTTTTTGTTTGAAACTATATTCAATTTTAAGATAACATATTGGTTTTTCAATAAATTTAATTATTCTTTGTGGAATTTCAATTTTCATAAGAGATTCTTTTACAAAATTTAAAACTAATTTTTTCTTTCTTATATTTTTTAATTTTTCTAATTCTTCACTAAAAATTGAAATATTCATTTTTTTAATTGAATCATTTAATTCTTTTTCAAGTTTCATAAATAAACTTTTAAAATCATCTTTTTTATAATAATCTGGTAATCCAGATAACATTTTAATTAATATTTCTGCATACCAATCTGCAGGAATTGTTTCATCTAAATGAAAACTTCCTAAATTAATTAATTTAATTAACTCTTTTATTATTGTTATTGTGTCTAAATTTCCAACTGGAAATTCTGATATATTTAAAGTTTTATAATGATATAAAAGTGAGCAAAGAAAATTTTCTATTTTAATTAAATTACTATTTAATATATCATTATCATTTTTTGGAAGTGGAATTGAAAAAATAATTTTTTTTTTTATATTATTTATTTCTTGCATTAAAGAAGATAATTTTAAATTTTTAAATAATAGAAATCTTTGTATATTTTCCTCTTCATCTTTTTTTATTTTATCTAATAATTCTTCATTATAAACTTTTAATTTATTAATTAAACTTTTAAACTTTTTTTCAATTTTTTCATTGTCAAAAGTTATTTCATTCTTTTTATTTATTGTTTGAGTAATATTTCCTAATAAATATAAATTTTGAGGAGTAATAAAATATGAAATATAATATAAATTATCATTTGGATTATCTTTAAAATATTCATAATTAAAGTATTCATTTGAATTAATAACTTCATTTATAAAATCAGTAAATTCTATTTCAATACTTTTATTAAATACATTAAAAACTTGTGGAATTAAATCAATAAAAAATTTATTAAAAAACACATATGAAGTTTTAATTTTTGATTCATATAATTGAAAAGATAAAAGTTGTGATAAAACAGGTTCAACTATTTTTAATTTTTCTAATATATTATTTGTAATTATTACATTTTCAATTAAACAACCTTCTTTTGGATTATTAAAAACTTCATTTAATATTCCATCAAATAAAAATTTTTTTATGTACATTTTAGGAAGTATTGTATTACAATTTGGAAATTTTTTCTTTACTAATTTATCTATCATTTTACATACACATTTTATTGAATAAGGGAGTAAATTTATATTATTATTTAAACTTTTTAACATCATTTCAATTAATTTTAAAATTTCTGAATTTATATTTGAATAATAAATTAAAATTTTATCAGAATGTTTATTTTTATATAATGAATTTAAAAAATTTAAATTTGTATATATTGAATCATCTTTTTCAATATTTTTTATTATATTATTTAAATAATCTTTCATATCTTGATTTTCAGTTTCTTCTATTTTTTTTTTTAATTCTTCATAATTAAAATCTATTAAACATTGATAATTATATTTTTGATAATTATTATTACTACTTTTAATATTTGGAATTTCTTTTTTAACTAAATTTTCAATATCTAAATCCCAATCATGATTTACATTATCAATATATTCCATTATATTTTTAAATGTTAAATTTAAAAATTCTTGAACATCACTTTTTTTTTTAAGACTACTTAATAAAATTGATATATTTGAATTATTTAAAAAAATTTCATAATCATCTTCTTTTTGAATATTATTAAATTCAATATTTAATAATTTCCAAATTAAATATAATAATTCATTTTCAATAAAATTAGAAGAAAGTGTATTTTCATAAAAATTATCAATAAAAAAAGATGAGAGACTATTTATTTCATCTTGACTTGCATTTTTTATTATATTAATTACTATTACTTGATATTCTTTTATTAAATTAAGATAATCTTCATAAAAAGTAAAAGAAGATGATAAATATTTTTTTGGATTATCATCTAAAATATAATTTATTTTATATTTTGGATCTTCTAAACATTTTATTTGATGAAGAATTCTTATTTTAATTTCTAAAAGTGTTTGACTATCTTCATCAAATTTTCTAAACATATTTTCTCTTGTTTTAATAACTATTTTTTTAAAATAATATTTTTATATATTTATATTTACAAATTTCATTTGTTGCTGATTCACTTCCTATTAATTTTTGAAGATATGATAAACAAGTAAATGAATTTTTATTTTTTATTTTTGATTCATATTCTTTTTCCATTTAAAATTAATAATTTTTTTTCTTTAAATAATTAATAAATAATAATCAAAAATTATTGATTTCAAATTATTATAAAATTTTAAATTTTGTAATTACATAAATTATATTATAAACAAAATAAAAAAGAGTTAAAATTAATATATTTAACATTTAATTAATTACAATTATTCATTATTTTGTATTTCATTATTTTTTACTATATGGAAAGAATTTGCAATATAATCTTTATGAATATAATTTTGTAATTGAATAGGAAATAAATCCCAATAACCATCTTTATCAGAAAATTCTCCAATTTGAATTAATCTTTCTAAATTAACAGAATTTTTAATAAGATCTTCACAACTTAAAGTATTATAAACTAATTCTTGACAATGATCTAAAAATCTAGATTTTGGATTATCATTAAAACAAACAGAACATAATAAATCAAAAAATTGTAATTTAGGAATATTTAACATTGTTCTTGGTTTTTTATTATAACCATGAATATTAATATTTGAAACATTACTACAATTATTAGAAGATTTATTATTATTATTTTTAATATTAGTATTATTATATGAAATATTTAAATTTTCGTTATTATTATTATTATTATTATTATTATTTATATTTATTTTTTTATAAACATCAATATTATTTATTTTAGAATTTTGAGGAGATTTAATTAAATTTAAAGGATTTTTTATAACTTTTAATAAAAGTTGAGAAGAATTAGTACACTTGTTTACTGAATTTCTATAATTTCCTGGATATAAAATTGAACATCTAAGATTACCTTTTAATTCAGTTTTCATTGGACTAAAAATATCAGAAATTATTTCATAAAAAAAAAATTGTTCATTATATGCAGAAACAATAAAACTTCCTAAAAAATTTAAAAAAGATAAAATTCCTCCTATATATGCACATATTTCTTGTAATTTTTGATATTTTCTTTCATAACGTTTTATTTGTCCTCTATCAATTGAGAAAATAAATCCACCTAAAGGTTGACTAAAATTATCTCTTATATTAATTGAATATCTTGTTTTTGCTGGAAATAAGAAACCATCAAATTTTTCTTTATTTTCAAAAATAATTCCATTATCACTATTATAAATTATTTTTTCAAAATAAAAATATCTATTTGTAATTGTTCCTAAATTTAAAGTTACTTTTTCTTCAATTGGAGTTTTTAAAAGTGGATTTTTATGATTGTAATTATTTACATAATGTGTTTGTGAAATAACATAAAATTCTAATTTGTGACCATTTAATTTTTGTATTATTTCTTCTCTTGATTTACAAGTTGAATTAATGTTATTATCACATAAATAAATTTCTATATTTAAATATGAATTTATTCCATTATTTAAATCTGTAATTAATGAATAATCATTTGATGGAATTAAACAATAAAATGATGATATATTATTTATTTTATCAATTCCTTTTATTGATTTATCAATATTTTCTTCTTTACATAATTCAATGTCAAGATTTATTATTTTTATATCTTGATTATTTGATAAATTTAATTGATAATATTTTGCATAAAATAGTATTTCATTATCATATATATCAATATCTGAATTTAATTTAAAAATAAATAATGAATTTGAAATGTTATATTTAAAAGTATTTATAAATGCTCCTTCTTGAATTGCAATATATAAATTTTCTCTTGCTATTAATTTATAAAAGAAATAAATTAATAAAGAAAAAACTAAACCAAATACTAATAAAGATATAATTGCTCCAATAAGAGTTTGAAAACTTTTATGTCCTTTTATATATAATACTTGTGATGGAGCTAAATAATCAAAGTTTTTTAAAAATGTAATTAAAGTCATTTTTTTAATATTTATATTTATTTTTTTTTCTTCACATAATATAAATACTTTTCTTAATATTTAAAATATATAAAACATTTTTATAATTAATTTAATAAATTTCAATTTTTATTTAACTAATTGTAAAAAAAAAATATTTTACAAAAAAAATTAATTGTTTTTTTTTTTCTTAAATTCATTATCCTTTTTTTAAAGTATCAATAATTGTTAATTTTCCTTTAATTGAATCAATAATTAAATCTGTAATTTGATTTGCTAAATCAAAATTATGAACATTACCTCCATATACTTTTAAAATTTCTTGTTTTTGTCTTACATTTTCTTCAATTGAATCAATTTTACTTTTCATCATTTGAATATTCTCAATTTTATTTCCTGTTTTATTATTTGCTAATTTATTCCAATTAAAATTTCTTATCATATTATTGTGTTTTTTATTTAATTCTCTTAATTCTTTTAAATAATTAAAATCTTTTGGTAATTTTGTTGGATTTTTTTTAATAACAGGACTTATTTTTTTTTTATTATCATTTAAAATATTAATTTCACTAATTGATCTTAACATTCCTTTTTTATAATTAAAGTCATAATTTTCTTTATTTTTTAAAACTTTATTTCCTTGTTTAATATAAATAAAATTTTCTTTTTTTTTTTGATTTAAAAACTTTTGTTTAATATATTTTATTCTTGCCTTTCCTCTTAAATCACTTATTCTAAAAATTCTTTCTTTTCTTTGTCTTAATAATTTAGGATTAATTTCTTTTGGTTTAGGAACTTTTTCCACTGAATATTTTTCTCTTTGAATATAATTTAATTTCTTTTTTAATTTTTCATTTTCTTCAATTTCTTTTAATTTATTTTCTTCTTCTTGTAAAATTTTTAAAAATGGACTTTTATAATTTGGAATTATTAAAGAACGATTTCTCCACATTTCTTTCATATTTTTTGTTTTTTCTATTATATCTTTTTGAATTTGAATTCTATTTTCTTCTAATTTTCTTTGTAAATTTTTAATTTCTTCTTTTGATACTAAATTGCTTTTTCTTTTTTCTAATTTTACTTTTTTTATTTGAGTATCTAATTCTAAATCATATTTATTTTTCATTTTATAAAATAAATATTGTTTTTCTTCAATTTTTTGTTGAGCATTTATATATTTTTTTGTTTTTTCTAATTTATCATCTATTTCTTTTTTTCTTTTTAATATTAATTCTCTTTCTTTTTCTCTTTGATTCATTAAAAATTGTTTTTTTTTTTGTTTTTCTTCTTCTTCTAATTCATCCATTTTCTTTTTTATTTTTTCTTTTGATTTTTCAACATCATTCATTCTCTTTTGTCTTAATATAATACTTTGTTTTTCTAATTCATATATTCTTTCATTATTGAAAGTTTCATTATTATATTTTTCTATAAAGTCTTTTAAATTTAATTTTTTATTAATTTTTTGTTCTTCGTTAAAAATTAAATTGATTCTTAATTGAATATCTTCTAATTGATTTAATAATACTTTTTGTTTATTTTTGATTTTCTTTATTTCTTCTTCTTTTAATTTTTTATTTAATTCAAATTGTTCATTTAAATTATTATTATTATTAGTTTCATTTTCTAATATTTTTTCATTTTGATTTAATTTAAATAAATTATTTCTAATTCCTTTTTCTTTTATTTTCAAATTATGAATTGTTTTAAGAGATTGATTATAATGATTAACATTTGTAATTGGAACTGATGTTAAATAAGGTGAATTAATTAATTCTGATACATCTTTTTGATTCTATATTTTATATGAATTTATTTTTACATTTGATATATTTAATTCATTAGTTTTTAATTCATCTTGTATTTGCATTAAAGAATTTTCTATTTGACTTGACACTCCTTTAACTATTTCTTCAGGAAAATCATTTAATTCTTTATTTAAATATTTTTGTCTTTCATTTTCTGGTTTTTCTTCTCTATATAATATTATAAATATTTTTATTTTTACTCCTCCATTTCAAAATTATATTGAGTTAATTTATTTTCTTTATCATTAATTTCATTAATTTCTTTATTTTTATTTTCATTTTCATCTTCTTTTTTGATATTTTCATCTTTTTTACCAAAATTATTAATAACTAGTAAATCCATATCTTTATTATTTTCTTTTGCATTATTTACTTCCATTTCTAAATTATTATCATCTTTATTCATATTTATTTTTCTTAACAATAATAGAATAAATTTTAATTTTTAATTAAAAAATATTAATTCAAAAATTAAAACATTAATTATATATGCGTTTTTATCTTAAAAATCTTGGGGATTGGGGATTGGGG
>JAEEGK010022573.1_pt1 | contig 13205 bp, 12 predicted proteins | sample 8958771 | NCBI WGS metagenome assembly JAEEGK01 (sample SAMN16246547, study PRJNA631951) | gut metagenome | biome: gut microbiome; feature: rumen; material: SC-attached | host: Bos | place: Iran: Karaj | collected 2018-10 | reverse complement strand
AAGTTCAGCCGTTTTTTGAGAATCCAGTCGATTTCCTTTTGCCATTGTTCGAGATCCCAATGCTCCGCCTGGAAGCGGTCAAGGCTGCGGTGGGCGAAATAGCGCAGGCCGCGGTAGTCGAATCGCGGCGATTCGGCGACGTCGAGATTCGCGATATCGATGTCCGGAAGCGACGGAATGACGTCGCCGTCCCAGAAGTAATGGCAACCGGCGCTGCGTTCGAAGAAATCATAGACGGCGTAGAGCAGGGCGCGGCCGCGGCCGCCTGCGAGAAACAGGAGATGGCGGCCGTTCTCATAGGCGGATTTGACGACATAGTCGTCCGAGCCTGTGCGCAGGGCGAAATCGCGGATCGTCCCGTCGATGATCTTTTCATGGACGAAATGGTTCGCCGCATCGGAACCGATGACGACAAGATCATCGTCGGCAGGCGCTTCCGTGACGATATCTGGCTTGACGCAAGTGACTTGAAACCACAAATCCGCGAATGTGCGGGCGGCGATTCCGTAGATCCCTTCGTCTTTTGGAATTTGGATTTTCAACATGTCAATACCTTACTTTTATGAACCACGAAAGGCACGAAAAACACGAAATTTCAATAACTTATGCTGAAGCGTCTGTCTTTGCTTTAAGCTTTCAGCTTTTAGCTTTTAGCTTTTAGCTCTTCTTCAGCACGCGTTTGTAATTTTCGCCGATACGATCCCAAAGCTTCAACGCGTCTGGAGCGGCGAGAACCGTGCCGTAGCCGCCGCGATACGTCCATGAAGAGAGGCGATCGACACCAAGCGATTCGTACAGATCGACGGTTTTGTCGATTTGCGCGAAATCGGCGGGTTGCTTGTAGTAGCCCATGAGCCAGCGTTCCGATTTTTTGCCGTACTTGCGGGCGACGGCGACGGTGCGTTCCGTGATGTCGCGGAAGAAGGCTTCGGGCAGCGCCCAGTTGAGGATGGTCGTGGAGAAGACATCGAAATACGGGCAGGCGGCGACCGTGTCCCAGTTGTCGTAGCCGCGGTATTCCGTCACATAGTAGGTGTTCTGCGTGGCGTGGACACAGCAGGTGATTTCCTGTTTCGCGTTGATCTCTTTGATGGCTTTTGACGTGTTGGAGAGGATTTCCATGGCCTCCCGCCAGCGGAACTGCTTAACGTCGTCGTTCATGTAGCGCGGCATTTCATAGCCGTAGTAGTCTTGGAACTTCTTCTGGCAGACAGGGCAACGGCATGTCCAGTCGTCAGCGACTCCGCCCGTGATGGAGGCGATGCCTTTCGGGAAAGCATAGTGCGGTTCATCCCAGAAGAATCCGTCGGCTCCCGCTTCCTTTGCGAGCGTGACGCAGAAGTTCATGAAATAGTCGCGGAAACTGTTCGTGTTGAAGCATGCGTAAGGGAGCTTTTCGCCCGTCAGTGCAGAGACTTGACGGTTTTCCGTGTTGTTTTGCAGGAACTTAGAGACTTGTTCGCCGCCGAAATATTTGCCGATGCCCCATGGATCGAGCACGACTTTCAGCCCGAGTTCATGGCCTTTTTCAACGATTTTCGGAATGTTCGGCCGCCAGAAGTCGAAATCGAATTCAGTGACGGCGAGATAGACGGTGTTGCAACCGTGGGCGATCATTTCCTGAAAATCCACGGCGGCGTGTTCGACGTATCCGAGACCGTAGTAGCTGACGGCTGTTTGCGTGATGGGCATGGTTTGCTCCTTTTTTATGTTGATGGTTATCGATGACTCATATCCATGATACAATATACTAATAGAAAATGGCGTTGCAAATACCGCTCTGTTGTTTTGTCTGTGATAAAAAATACGAATTCGCTTGGGAGACAATCATTGATTTTTATGCTGTAATCACTAAATTATGGAATGGTTATGTGACATCATGAGAGAAAATGCGGAAAAATGGAACATTATAGGAGAAAACGATGATGAAAAAACATTTTGGATTGTTTGCTGTTATTTGCTTTGCAATGACTTGCATTATGCTTCCCACCCGCGTGGCGGCGCAACAGGGCGGTACGTTCATGGATTTGGCGAAAAAACGCTTCTCCGTGCGTCAGTTTTCAGACAAGCCTGTTCCTAAGGACTTGCTAATCAAAGTGTTGGAAGCGGGAAACGTCGCTCCGACGGCGAAAAACCTCCAGCCGCATCGCATCCATGTGCTGACGAAGGCAGAGGATTTGGCGAAACTGGACACAGTGTCGCCCTGCCGTTACGGCGCACCTGTCGTGTTGGTTTTCGCCTACAATTCTGATGAAGAGTGGAAGCATAGTCAGGAGCCCGGCGTCCATTCTGGTGTGGAGGATGTGAGCATCGTGGCGACGCATATCATGTTGCAGGCCGCCGAACTCGGATTGGGCACGACATGGGTCAACATGTTCCGTAACTCCCAGTTGGAGAAGGTGTTCGAACTGCCCGCTAACGAAAAGACCGTGTTGATCATGCCTATTGGCTTCCCTGCGGAAAATGCGAAGCCATCCCGTATGCATACCACGAAAAAGCCGCTGGACAAGACGGTGATTTGGCATTAAATGCTTTGAACACAAGCGAATGGGACATCTGTGACATCTGGGACATCTGCGACAGACTGTGATTCATGGTTTTTAGTCCCATGAGTCCCAGAAGTCCCATGAGTCCCATGAAGCGGTTCTGAAAAGTAACAGAGAAAATCAATAGGAGATAGAAAACATGAAAATCACATTAGCGCAAGCACTTAAGGAAAAGAACCGCCTCGCCGGCGAAATCGCGCGGGCATGGACGTTTATCCAGACGGAGAACTCCAAACGGGAGGACATCCGCCGCGTCGTTGACGTTGAAGAGACGTACAAGAAGATCAAGCTCTATACGGAAAAACTGATTGAGCTCAAGACGAAAATCGGCGTCGCCAACGCCGACAATATGGAGCGGATCTATCGCATGGAGGAGTATAAGAGCGCTCTTGCACGATTGGACAACGTCAATACGGACGAGACGTCGGTTTTCCAAAAACTGACGGAATCGACCTACAAAGAGTATAAGCGGAAGGTCGTTTTCACGGCATCGCAGATTCTGGAGATGCGCGAACAGCTCCAAAGGGAATGCAACCGTCTGCAAGACGAAATGGACATCTTCAACGCCACCACGAAAATCGATTTTGAGACGCCTCTCGGTCGTTGACCGATTGACGCCTCAAAAAGAAAACAACGTCGCCTTATCATCGCCTTCGGGCGATTTCCGTGTTTTCACGGAAGAAAAAAGCTTCTGATTAGCGATTAATGGGAAAGAAAAAGAACCTTGACAAAATTTAAATTTTAACGCATATCGATTTACCGTTTAACTATCAGAAAATCAAAACTCTTTTGGCGACCGCGTTTTCTTCCGGGAGCTTGTTGCTTCGGCTTCAGGCTCCCGGTCTTTTTTTGAGGTGGCGCGTGCGTCCCGCCTGCGCCGCCAACGGCGGGACGCCGATGGCACTTCCTGTTGTGTTATTCCAGCGGGATGATCATGCTTAGGTCTGCTTTTTTCCAATTTGGTTTGGAGGCATGCTCTTCGTCGGGAATGAAAAGTCTGAAGCCGTGGATGTTGATCATACCGTCACCGCCGTCTGAAAGGATTTCGATATCGCCGTGCTCATAGACAAATGGCAGGTTGTTCAGTGTTGATATTGGCGTCTCGCCAATCTGCGCAAGATTTTCTGGCAGAGCACCTTGATGCTCATGACTGTATTCCATGATCTTCCATGAGATCATCGCCATTTGTCGTGCGTCTTGAATGTAATAGGGCATGGAATAAAAGGCCGTTCCTGGTTTCACGCACATAGGCCACTTGTAAGTTTCGTGGATGGCATCAAGTTTTTTGGCGTCTTCCATTGTTGAATTTTCATCCAACGACAGACTGATAAATTCCATATGGAATTTTTGACTTTTGCATACAGGATCCATGAACAGTCGCTTCAAGAGGGTAGCCGGGCCGTTTATCCAGAGATTTACACCACAGTAACAACTGTTTGCAAGCCATTGGATGCAAAAGCTATGAGATGGACTAACGTCAGCATTTTGTTTGAGTATGTTTGCAAAGTCATAATAAGATCGTGTACAGTCGGCATTCGCTTTATAGGCGTAGGCGGCGAAATATCGCCAATCAGGCTCTTTCCCAAGCAATTCCAGCCATTCTGCTTCCGTATAGTGGTTCTGTGACAACGTGCGAGCCAATGCATCGAGACGCATTTCTTCTATCCTGCGCGCAAAGGCTTTATCGAATGGACTGGACTCCTGTAGCAGACACCAGTCACGCAGGCTGACCATGGCGGCATTGTCCTGTTTGACTAAATCGCGCTGTTGGGCATTGGCCATCATCTCAATGGCCAGAAAACGGGCGGCTTCCGCAAGAGATTTTGGGAAGGGGTGTGACGATTCAGCAAATGGTTGGAGACGGGTGACAGGACGCGGCGGCATGGCGGCCAAGGCGATGATGGCATCGCGCACGCCTGCGGATTTCTTAGATATGTCGGCATATTGCTTTTGGAGGCCGACTTGAGTATTGGAAATCGACTGCTCCCAAACGAATTGCTTTTCAAGCGCTTGCATAAGCGAGATGACATTTTTCAGAGGTTCTTTTTCCAAGAGGGATTCGTCGCATGGCTGCGGGTCGATGAAGCGTTCCTTGCGGAAGTATTCAAACGTGGCTTTCGCCCACTGCTTTTCGTCCATACCAACAAGCTCAGGCCATTTTTCGCGGTAATCCGCAAGCATTATTTCCATCAGGGTGGGACCTTCCGTCAATTGCTTTATAAGAGGAGTTTCCGTTGACATGCGGTAATTGCCGACTAAAACGGCGATGGCAAAGGAGATTGGTACAACCTTCTTCCGTAGTGGATTCAAACCTCCCAGGATGATGACGCTGGCCATGGAAAGTAAAGGGTTGAAATAGATGGCCAGCAATAATATACGCCATTGGAGAGGGCGGTATCCCATGCACATGGATTGGGCATATAAAAACAGAATCAGATTTGCGAATGACAATAAAACGGCGTAGGGACGGTTCTTTTTCACGCCCAACCAGGCAATCATGATAATGCCGAGCGGTGAAAACAGAAGAAGCACAACAACTCCTAAAATGCGACATGGCCATTTCCATGTCGAAGAAGGTGTTACGAACATATCCAAAAAAGTACTGGCAAGTTGTTTGGTTTCATAGAGCAACAGTCCCCAGACGATGATTAGGATCACGCAAAACGGCCATTTCTCCTGGAGGCCGGCTGCGAATACCCATGGGAAGATAATATTGCCAGGCAATGCCAGGGCGATCGCGAGAAGCAAGGCTTCATACGGGGCGCCTTTCAATGAAATGATATTGTTGAAACGCTGCAGTTTGCTTTCCTTCTTGGGGGCGTCTTCATTCTTTTCCATGGAGGTATTTCCTCTTCAGTTGGTCAGATATTTATCATTATACATGGTTGGATATTGGAACTAACGCATTACCAAAATATAAACGATGATACTAAATTGTCCAACGTTTGTTGGAGATATGGAAGGAAGACGCGTCCATCATGAAAATCAAAAGCGATTCAGAGAAATATTTGATGAAAATGAATAAAAGTACTGTTGAAAATGTGATGAAATTAGCAGAAAATGATGATGAAAATGTAGTGAGAATGGCCAAAATTACTGTTGAAAATGCAGAAACTACATGTATAATTGCTTAATAATAAGGGAAATGTGAAAAAAGAAAGCTGTTTGAGAAAAAATTTACCGCCATTCGATGTTTTCAACGGTGTGAAGGCATTTACGGAAATAGCCTGATGGACCGATGACGCCGAAGGTCTTTCCTGCCGTGCATGGACGCGATTCGTTGCCGCCAAATGATTTGACCAATTTCTTAGGCTGCAGGCGGCATTCGCAGAGCATTTCATCGACAAACCAACGAGGGATGCCGCCATCCGGCAAGGCATTGATTTCCGCCTTGACCGCCTCCCATTCGTCATGGGAGAACGCCAACTCTGGATGATTACGCGCCTTGCCTTCAAGCATGACAGGGCCAATTTGGATGCTTTTCGCACGGGAAAGGACGGTGGCGGCCACCATGTCGGCAATTTCGTGGCGGTTGGTTTTATTGACCGTGATGCTGACATCGGCCGGCCAGTCCATTTCGGCGGCTCTGGCGATGAAGGAGAGTGTTTTCGCATACGTTCGCCGGGTGCCGGTCTGGATGGCATAAGTTCTTAAACCTTGGAGACTTGTTGATAAACAAATCTTCTGATTTTTGCACCAAAGCAATTTTTCCTCCGTCATGCGACTCCCGTTGGTGAAGATGGCAAGACGGGCGGACGGCATCAAATTGTGTGCGAATTCCAGCAGATGCCAGATGTCCTGCCGTAGCGTCGCTTCGCCGCCTGTGAACAAAAAGTCTTGGATGCCACGGGTGGCGCATTCACGTAGGATATCCTCCCATGCTGTCGTATCCAGTTCAGGCTTCGCCAGTTCTGGAAATTCATGCCACACACAATAGCAGAACGGACAATGGTAGTTGCAACGCGAAGTGACTTCAAGAATAAGGTGTGGAGGCAGTTGAAGCATGCGAAAATGGAAGCGACGCAACGGTTATTGATTTGCCTTGTCAGCGGGCGGTTCTGCCTGTGGTGGTAATGGAACTCCCATGAGCGGACGCGGCTGTTTTTCCTTCTCCTTTTCCTTGTCCTTTTCTTCGCATGGAGGCGCAGGTTTTCCCATGAGCGGTCGTGGCTCCGCGTCATTGTTCTGACTAGCGGGAGATTCCGTCTGTTGATCTTGAGACGGCTGGACGGTCGGCTCTTCAGCCTCCTCCGTGGTGATTGTCGAGGGCCTCGGTGCTATTCTTCCCACTGTGTGGCGATTCATGATTCCTTTGACAACGTCGCAACCCGTTGTCACCATCAGCGATGACAGCAATCCAGCCAACGGCAGTCCTTTCTTCAATGCATCGGCGATGGCAGCTTGAATTTTACGATTTTTTCGACTAAGTCCCATAACTTCCTCTCAATTCATATTTTATTTGGGATTAATCTTTGAAGGACGAAGGCTATTTTCAATGACGTCATTGGCGTCTTTTGTGGACCGTATGTTCTTCTCAATGAGATCGTTGAAATCTTTTTGATTCAGAACTTCGCTGTTGACGTTGGGAACGATTGGAAGCTTTGGGGTGCCTGTGGTGATCCATGCCGTTTTATTCGGTTTGGCTTCTGATACGTTTCTTTCCTGGCCAACAGGAGTATCGGGCTGCTTGTCAGCGGGAGGCTGGATGGCTGGTTCCTCTGATTGCTTTTGCGTAACGACTTCAGCGGTTTTCGGTTCTGGTATGTTGTATCCTGCGGCAGGACCATCATCTGACGATTTCTTGAACAAATCGCAACTCGTTGTCACCAAGAGCGATGACAACAATCCCGCCAACGGCAATCCTTTTTTCAACGTGTCCGTTATGTTTTTCTGTATTTTTTTTGCTTTTGCCGTAAGTTTCATGAAAACCTCCCTAAAAAATCACTTTTATCTATAGTATGTTGCAAGATTGTTTTGTAATTAGACGAACAGGCATGCGAAATCTTATAGAGTTTGATAAAAAAAGTGCTTCGCGTCTTGTCGGTCATGCTTACAAAGAGTTCATTACAATAAACGCATCAAATGAAAGAATATTGGTATCTTGAGTAGATATTACTATTTCAGATGAGGCGTTACAGCACGGCTTTACGGGCGATTTCACAGCATTTTTCAAAAGCGATGTTGAGGATGTCTTGCGCATCTTTACGATGATGATTCTGCATAGCTTTTTTCGCCTTTTCGAGGGCTGGGCGGTAGATGGCCATGACCGCCTTTTCATGGGGAAGCCAAACAGAACTGTCGAAGCCTAGACCATGCTCTTCGCGTCGTGCGAAGGCGGCTTTGGACCATGAACGGTCGGCGATGTCCTGCGGGATTTCTTTTAAGCAGATAGGCGCAGGAATATACATCGTATGGCCGACAGGACCAATGGCTACATACATCGTACTGAGCATGTTAGGATAATCTTTGTCGATGGCGATCGTGGCGGCGGAATTGGTGGTTTTGTTACAAAGACCGTGCTCTGTCATGACGGATTCCATGGTGCCGCGCATGCGGGACGTCCGCCAGATGTCCTCCAACATGATAATGCCGTTTTTCTCCAGCCCTTCATTCAATCCTTTGGCGGCTTGAAATTCACGGGACTGGCTGTTCATGGTTGATTTGATGCCACTTCTGGAAAATTGCGCCATGCCTGGATTGTGCCAGATGTTGGCACGGATGGTCATGTTGCCAGTGACTTGGACAGGCATGACTCGCCGTGCCGTCAATTCGGCGATGTAGCCACCCTTCGTGTCCATGATAAAAAAAATGGAGCCTCTGTCTTTGTGTGTATATTGTCCATTTTCGATGAAACTCGTGAGCAGTTTCAGGGCTTCTTTTGCATTTTTCGTGTTTCCAAGGATTTGCACAAGAATTTCAGGCGTTGTCATACGACCTTCCGCTGGCGGCGCAATTTCAGGCGTTGTTTCGCCGCTGTTCATGACGCATGCGACGCCTTTTTCGTTGAAGCCCATGCATGGATTTTCGTCGCCGAGGCCAAGCCATTTGATTTTGGCGTCACCATTGCTCTTGATGAGACGGATGTCTATTTTACTGGAATCACGGTTCTTATGGAGGATCATGGGGCCGCCCGTTAGTTCGGGAAACAGCATCCAGCTGGTGCATTCGTGGTCTAATGGATTGTTTTGCATGGTAGTAGAAGGATTGAAAGGTTAAAAGAGATAAAAGAAAGATTGTTTTAGAAAGCGTTGTGCGGGGTGAACTGGTCGTAGTCGAAGCCATCCAATGTGCGAAGGAGATGGAGCCGTTCGGGAGCCACGGCTGGTTCGATGCCGCGCATGAGATTGGTCAGCGTCTCCCAACGGCGCGGCCAGACGGTCGTGTGGTCGTAGCCGTCCCACAGGAAAAGGCCAGATGCACCGTTGGAGACGGCGTCGTGGAACATTTTTGGAAACTGCTCGCCGCCGCCGTTGTCTTCGCCTTTTGGATACCAGCGGCAATCTGTTCCTGCGCAGAGCTTTCCGAAATAGGCATAGTCGATGTTGGCGATTTTCTCGTCGTGGTTTCGCTTCATGAGCGCGCCATCGATTTCCAATGAATCGATGATTTTCTCTGCCACAAGCGTCTCCAAATCAAGACCGAAGGAATGGTTGACGACAGGCGTCGCCAAGACGTCTAGTGAGAAGCCGAAACGGCGGCCGCGTTTCTTCCCCTTGTCGTCAAGCAACTTGCGGATTTCACGGAAGAAATCGGTGATCATTTCACTTCGCAAGGAGATGATTCGCGGATCGTCTTCGGGAATCTCCAAAGGTGAAATGCCATACTTTTCTTGGAAGGCGTTACTGAACGCAGGTTCGAAGGCGATGAGTGGCACGCTGCGCATGAGAATCAGATTGAGACCGTCCAAATCAAAATTGGTCATTTCATCGAACAGTTGCAGAAAATGGTTTCGGACTTCCGGTTCGGCGAAACTTAGCCTTGCGACAGGCGTTCCGTTGCGTGTTTTGCAATGGAATTCAGGATGTTTCTGGAAGAATTCCGAATAGTTGCAAAGGCCCGGCATGTAGCATGCTCCGAGGCGGACAGCACCATAGAATTCCATGCTATGGTGGTGGGTGAAATCAATCAGTTTTGGGACTAATTGCGGCTCTTCCACTCGCATCTTGTTGACTTGCAATGTGATGTCGTGATGCAATTTGGTCATGTGGCTACCAAACATCATGTTGAAACCATTTGTACCAACCTTTGTCGTGAAATGTGACACGACATCCGATTCACCTAGGCAGAATTGCAGCCGTTCGACGTTTCCGCCTGCGAAGGAAGCGATTCGGTCGTAGTAGTCGTTTAGCGTGTCTGTCCAATATCCATCCATCGTGGCGATACAATGGTATTTGTGGCTGGCAGGCCGCTCCGTCATCGGTTCCAAGCGAACCCATGCCAACGTGCTGATTTCTTGTGCATTGCGGATTTCGAGCGACTGGCCGTGCAAGTTCGCTTCGCAATATAGATATTCAATGCATTCCGGAAACCAGTTGATGCCTTTTCCGCGAAGGAGCCGCCACTGACTTTCGCCGCCGAGGCGGAGCTTGATCCGCGTGAAGTCGCCGAAACAGCCTATTCCGATATAGATGCGGCATGGGCCAATGGATGGCAATGGCAGCGTCAAATCACGAAAATCGCCTACGGCGGATGAAAGAATCATCGTGCCTTTGATGCCGTCCATCGTTTCATACGGCATGTATCTCCATGATGTTTCGGGGCTTAAGTCCGTTGCTTTTGTTTGAACGCCACACAGTCTCGCCACATCCGTTAACCATTCGTTTGCCATTGTCTGTCCCTTGCTGATTCATTTCATTGACAAATTCATTTTTTCTCGCTGTCAGCTTAAATGGGACATCTGGGACTTATGGGACAAATGCGACAATCATTTTTGTCCCATTTGTCCCATAAGTCCCAGATGTCCCATTGAGAAGCCAAGAATGGTGGCCTATAACCACACCATCAGCCTTGTGCCTGGACGGCCGTGAGGGCGACGGTTGCGACGATGTCATCGACGGAGCAGCCACGCGAGAGGTCGTTGCACGGTTTCGCGAGGCCTTGCAGGACGGCGAACGCTTCTGCGCCGCCGATGCGCTGCGTGATCTTGTAACCGATGTTTCCAGCCTGCAAGTCAGGGAAAATCAACACGTTGGCATGGCCGGCTACGGGGCTTCCTTTCGCCTTGGAGGCGCCGATTTCAGGGATGATCGCGGCGTCGAATTGCATTTCGCCGTCCAACGCGAGATCGGGGGCCATTTCGTGGGCGAGGCGGGTCGCTTCCTGCACTTTCGTTACGAGTTCATGTTTCGCACTGCCTTTCGTGGAGAATGACAACAATGCGACTTTCGGTTCGTCGATGCCGCAGAGCACGCGAGCCGTTTCCGCCGCTGAAACGGCGATGCTCGCCAATTCCTCCGCCGTGGGGCAGGGGACGACGACGCAGTCCGAATATACCAGCAAACCGTTGTGGCCGAGGCTCTTGTTGGGGCAGTCCAGCAGGAAACTGGAGGAGACGACCTTGATGCCGGGCTTCGTTTTGATGATCTGCAGGGCGGGGCGGAGCATGTCGCCAGTCGTGTGGACGGCGCCTGAGACGAGACCGTCGGCGTCGCCAAGCTTGACCATCATGATACCATAATACATCGGATCGGCCACAAGCTGTTTCGCCTGCTCTTCCGTGACGCCTTTGGCCTTACGCAGTTCATAGAGGGCGTTCGTGTATTCCGCCGCCTTCGGGCTGGTCTGCGGATTGACGATTTCGATGTTGGAAACATCCACATCTTTCTCAGCCGCAACGGCTTTGACACGTGCGGGATCGCCCAGCAGGATCGGACGGGCGATTTTTTCCTGCTGGATTTTGACGGCGGCTTGCACCGTGCGCGGTTCATCGCCTTCCGGCAGGACGATTGTCTTGACGCATTGGCGTGCCTTTACTTTGACTTGTTCTATCATTCCCATGGTTGATTCCTTTTTGTTGAAATTCTATTGTTTCAAAGATCGACGCCTTCGAAGCCGTCCCATACGGGCTTGCCGGAATACGTCAGAATCGGCGCTTCGCCGCGCAATGCTTTGAGAACTGACAGCGCCAACGCATCTTGTTCCATTTCACCGGGATACACGCTGATAGGAGCAATCCATCCACAACGCATCTGGATGCCGTCGATAATGTCTTGGAAACGCATCAGGCCACCTGTCAGAAGGATGCCATCGACCTTTCCGCAGAGGACGGCGCTCATTTCACCAATCTGCTTACAGATTTGGTAAATCATTGTATTCCAAACCAATGAGGCTTTTCGGTCGCCTTCTTCGACTTTTTTGTGGATGACATCCGAATCCGCCGTTCCGAAGAGGCTGACGAAGCCGCCCGCGCGGGAGCACATCAGCCGCGCTTCCTTCACGGAATGTTTGTCGATGTAGTCGAGCAACGACAGGACGGGAACGCTGCCGATGCGCGTCGGCGTGAACGTGCCTTCGCCGTCCGCGCCCATGTTGCCGTCGACCATGCGGCCGTGGTCATGCGCGCTGACGGTGATGCCGCCGTCGATATGGGCCACGATGAAATTGCAGTCTTCATAGCGTCTGCCGAGCTTGTTCGCATGGAATTCCGCGACGGCCTTCTGGTTGAGCACGTGGGAATGGGAGTAGCGATAGACGCCTTTGATGCCCGTCAGACGTGCGTAATCGCCGTATTCATCGACGTTTGTCGGATTCAACGTATAGGCGTTGCGGCCGAATTCCTGCGCGAATTTCCACGCCAGCATGACGCCGAGCTTCGCGGGATGCTCGCTGCCGCCGACGGCCGCCACCGTGTCGTCGTAAAGCCGTTTGTCAACGGCCGTCACGCCGCCTGGCTGCGTGTAGGCGCTGCCGCCGCGGCCGACGAATACGTCGATGTCCGACGCCGCGACGCCGTAGTCTTTCAGCATGTCCATGATGACTTGGTAACGGAACGGCATCTGGTCGTTCACGTGGGGAAACTGCAGCAAGACCGGAGCGTCATGGAAAATGCTTTTTTCGAAGAGCGATTTTTCGTTTTCGTAAAGGCTTACCTTCGTGGAGGTCGAGCCCGGGTTGATGACAAGGATCTTTAGCTTTTTGCTATCCTGTGCGTTCATGTGTGGTTCCTGATGTTTCAGCGCAAATGTTTTGAGATTCATGGTTGTCTATTTTGACAAATAGGCTACTCCAATAAATATATGGCATGGACGATGATTTTCAATTTAATTGCCTATGTCACAAGCATAAAAACACAATGGATGCCGATGAAAAACCATTTGCCGCAGGATATGAAATCATGGCGACCGCCGTGCATATTTTGAAATGGAAGGATATATTAAACAAAGGAAAAAGTCATATCGTCCAATTTGTCTAATTCGTCACCGTGAAAACCGAAGCTATCCAATCTATCGCCAATCACATTGGCCAGCGTTACGACGTCGCGGAATATCCTGCGCTGCGCCGCCAGATCCAGGACTGGCAGGAACGGAAACCATTGCAGGGCATGAAGTTGCTTGATGGAACGCCGTTGTTCACGAACACGCTCGTGAAATTCCTGCCGTTGCTTGCTGGCGGGGCGGAACTGACCGTCGCCGTGTCGGATGCGATTCCGTATGACGCGTC
>JAEEGK010022571.1_pt1 | contig 13205 bp, 9 predicted proteins | sample 8958771 | NCBI WGS metagenome assembly JAEEGK01 (sample SAMN16246547, study PRJNA631951) | gut metagenome | biome: gut microbiome; feature: rumen; material: SC-attached | host: Bos | place: Iran: Karaj | collected 2018-10 | reverse complement strand
TCCTGGTTTAATAGTAAAGTTGATGTCATCCAAGGCTACAAAATCGCCAAATTTTTTGGATACATGATCAATGGTAACCTGACTTCCTTTCATTCAAGTGACCTCAATCTAAAAAAATGATAAGCCGTACATACGCACGACAAAAAGCACTTTCTTACAAAAACTTAGCTATTTTGCTGGGTCGTTTAGTAATATTTCTTTCTAGTGATAAAATGCAACATATATTCGATTATGTCAATATTATTTATGAAAAAAATGAAAAATATGTTATAATGTTTTTATGGATGAAAAATCACTTGTAGAGACCGCAATTCAAATGAAAGACAAGGCTTATGCCCCTTATTCAAACTTCCACGTAGGCGCTGCCCTGCTTGGAAAAGACGGCAAAGTTTATACCGGCTGCAACGTAGAAAATGCCGCCTATGGACCAAGTAACTGTGCAGAAAGAACTGCCGTATTCAAAGCAGTTAGCGAAGGCTGCCGCGAATTTGAAGCAATTGCAATTGCAGGAGACGCAGACTATTGTTCTCCCTGTGGGGTTTGCCGCCAGGTGCTTTCGGAGTTCTGCGACAAGGATTTTAAAGTCATCCTTACAGACTGCAAGGGTGGCATAAAAACCTATACCCTTGGCGAACTTTTACCGCTAAGCTTTAGTTTGTAACACACAGGAGTTAAAAATATGTTTACCATTATATTAGGAATACTTTTTATAGCTTTTACAGTTTTTGCCTGCCTGCCAATGGGTCCACTTGCCTGGGGAGATGATGTAATTTCCTTCCTAAAAGGCTGTGCGCCTGTTCTTTCTGCTCTCTTTGGTATTGTCTGCTTTTTTATTGGTGCCGCAGATATAAAAGATAAAAAAGAAGCCAAGAAAGAGGAAGAAGAAAATCAAAGCTCGTAGGTCTTCATCAATCCCTTGCCTTTAACGTCGCATTCTTCCATGCGGCATTTAAGGTGGCGGCCCGGGCTTTCTACTAAATCTTTTACGCTCTGGGTTATGCGGATGTGACCCGGTGAACAGGCACTTTCCATGCGGCTGGCTACGTTTACAGTGTCGCCCCAGATATCATAAATAAATTTATTCTGGCCAATTACACCTGCAATTACAGGACCTGAGTTCAAACCAATTCTTATATTAAATTTAATCTTTGCAGTCTTGTTATATTCGGCTAAGTCCTTGTACATTCCAATAGCAAATTTGAGCATAACCTCGGCGTGATTCTTGTTAGGAGTTGGAACCCCGCAGGCGGCCATGTAGGCGTCTCCGATTGTTTTGATTTTTTCAACCCCCATGTGGGCGGCGCGTTTATCAAAGCGGGAGGTAAGGGCATTAAGGGAGCTTACAATGCTGTCGGCAGATTCGTTGCTGGTAGTTTTGGTAAAGCCAACGATGTCTGAAAAAAGTACGGTTACATTTTCAAAGCGGTCGGCAATTGTACGCTCACCTGCAAGACCCTTCATGCGTTCTGCAATGCTGGCCGGTAGAATACTCTTAAGCAGACGATCAGAATCATCCTTTGCCATCTGAAGTTCTACTGTTGCCATTTGAATCTGAGTTTCGAGCATGAGCTGGCGCTTCTTGTTTGTGCGGATTACTAAATAGAAGGTTAGTGCTGTCATTCCTATAACAAAAACTGCAATTGCAATCCAGAAGCTGTAGCGCTGGTAAAGGAAAGGCTTTTGAATAAAGCGAACAACAGCAGGTCCTTCGGAATTAATTTCTTCTGCATTCATCATGTTAACATTAAAGCTGTAATTACCTGGCCTTAAGTTTGTATAAGAAGAAGTTCTTGCTGTAGAATATTCAGAATAATCAGTATCAAAGCCTTCCATCATGTGAGTAAACTTGTTCTGCTCACTTGCAATAAAGCTAAGTCCTGTATATTTAATATCAATGTGTTTTGTTCCCGGAGGAATTATGATTGTATTGGCAAAATCTGTGTATTCGCTGTCATCAACTTTAACGCTCTGAATATGAACATAAGGAAGCACGTTTCTGTTCTGAACCCTGAGAGGATCATGCAAAGCAAAACCGTCTGTCATTGTAAACCAGATTCTTCCGTGAGAGTCTATCATACTGAGGGCTGTAGAGTTTGCACCGCTCGATTTAAGACCATCATTCTGAGTATAGAATTTGCAGTTCAGGTGCTGCTTCGTGCCCTGTGCAACATCATAAAAATCGGTGAAGTGGGCAGAAGAAATACCTCTGTTACAAATCATCCAGACTGTGTTGTTGCTGTCGGGAATCATCTGGAAAATAGAATCAGACTGTAAGCCGTGCTCAGAAGTAAAATTGAAGAATGAAAGACCATCAAAATTATTGTTGATGTCTGCAGTTATCATGGAAATTCCGGTTCCTGTACAAGCCCAGAAATATCCGTTTTTGTCTTCCATTATTTTGAATACAACATTTCCTGCAAGCCCATTCGAGGTTGTGAATTTTTTAAGAATCTGGTAGTTCCTTATAATATAAATACCACCGCCGTCTGTTCCAACCCAAAGTTGACCGGCTTTATCTTCAAAAAGACACATTATATATTCACAGTCAAAGCCTTGAGCCGAAGTATAATTTTTTATTGTGCCGTCCGGTTTTATGAGTGAAAGACCTGTTGTAGTACCAGACCATAAATCGCCGTTTTTAGTTTGAAGCGAAACTCTTGTTTTATCACCCGTGAGTCCTTCATCTGTTGTCCATGAATAGATTTTTCCTTTTGAATATTTTACCTGAGCCGGTTTTGTGTAGCAGTTTACAAGCAGGTCATTTTCAGGAGTAAGCGCAATATGCCGGATTCTTGTTCCTGAGCAGAATTGTGTAAGTTCATTTTCTACGCGGACAAGATCGTTGTTGTAACACATGAGTCCTTCATCAGAACCTATCCACACATTTCCTTCTTTGTCTTCGCAGATTGCATTTACACCTGTATTCAAAAGAGTCATGCGGAATTTTCCAAGACTGATTTTTCCAAGACCTTCAGAATCGGTTGTTACCCACATGTTTCCTTCACGGTCTTCAAAGAGCTTGTTTATGGTACAGTTCATAATGGACTTATTGCCTTCGTAGGTTGTATATTGTCCATCTTTAAAAATTACAATTCCTTTTTGAGTACCAAACCATATTGTTCCAAAACGGTCTGTTACAATAGAATAAGTTGGGGCTGAATCAAGAATAGTTCCTGTTTCGAGCATTATAACTTTTCCGTTTGAATATTTTACTATTCCCTTTTCACTAAGACATATAAAAAGGTCGCCTGTCAAATCCTGGGCAACACATGAAACAGTATAGTTTCCAAAAGAATCAAGCTGCTTAAAGCGTTCAAAAGTGTCGTTTGAATAAACATAAAGTCCATGATTAGCAGAGGTTACCATCCAGATTTTGTCTGCAGTATCTTTATAAAGCTGCGAAACAAGAACATAATCACTTTTTTCATTTTCTGAAATTTTTGGAGTAACAAATTTTCCTTGTGGAGTAAGGTAGACAATACCACTTGCAGTACCTATCCAAAGATTGTGATCTTTATCTTCGGCAAAGGCACGGATGGAATTATTAGGAAGCCCGTTATCTGTAGAATATCGCAGGGTTTCGTTCTTTGAAATTTTCTGGATACCTTCGTCGTTTGAACCAACCCAAAGAGTTCCGGTAGAATCCTGAAAAATTGAGCGTGCAGAAACAAAGGAATAATCTTTATTTGTATATTTATTTATATTTTCAAATTCGTAGCCGTCAAAGCGTACAAGACTTTCGTAAGTACCAAGATAAATGTAACCGTCGTCTGATTGAAGGATATCAGAAATTGAATTACCAGGAAGTCCGTCTGTAGAAGTCCAGGTGCGGGTTACATAATTGTCCAGTTCCGAAAATTGAGCAAATACATTTACCGTAAGAAAAAAGAATGTTAAAATGAATAAATAAATGCGTCTTTTCATGAGCATAGTATATACCTAAGAAGTGGTTTTTACAAGAAAATAGGGGTTTTCTCTTATGCGTTTAATCTGTGGTCCAATGGCAACAATTTCTCATCCGGCTTTCCGAATTTTAATCGAAAAGTTTGGAGGCTGCGACGAATATTTTACAGAGATGATAAACGCAGGCACCTTGCTCACAGGCGGACAGTTTGAAAGCTATTATATTAACCCGGCTCCTGTTCCAGAAAAGATTGTCTGGCAGCTTACGGGGCATGATTCTGAACATATGGTAGAGGCAGCGCGCCGTCTTAGTGATTTGCCCGGAATTGGAATTGATTTGAATATGGGTTGTTCTGCCCCTGATATTTATAAGTATGGAGCAGGTATTTCGTGGATGATAAAGGATGTTGAGGAAACCCGCAGGATGGTTAGGGGAGTACGTGCTGTTGTTCCGGCTGATAAACGTCTTAGTGTAAAGCTCCGCCTTGGTGATGATAATTTTACAGACAAAGGCTTTTTTGATTTTTGCGATATGCTTGTAGGCGAGGGAGTTGAATTACTTACCCTGCATCCCCGTACCAAAAAAGAAAAACTGATCCGTCCGCCCCGCTATGAATATTGCCAGAAGCTTGCCGAACGCTATAAGGGCAGGGTGCCTGTTTATTTGAACGGGAATGTAAAAGATGCCGCCTCGTTTGAAAATGCCATTACGCGTTGCCCGGATATTGCCGGAGTTATGATTTCTCGTGCAGCGGTGCAGAAGCCCTGGATTTTTATGTCTTTAAATAAAGATTCCCGGGTCAAGCCCGAGAATGACACAATTTCGATGGAAACCCTCTGCCTTGAATACATAGACTTAATAGAACAATACCAGCCCCCGGAATTCTACAAGACCCGTCTGCAGCGCTTTTTTACCTATTTTTGCCAGAACTTTAAATTTGCCCACTACGCCCAGACCCTCTTTGTAAACGCCGCCGCCAAAGGCAACGAGGCCTTGCGCAACGCAATCCACGAGTTTTTTGAAAAGTGCCCGGAAGAAAGGTTTTTATAGAAAAAAAAGTTTTTTTCCATATTAATGTTTTTATAATTGATACCATAATAAATCCGTGTTAAACTTATCATATATTTTATTCTGTGGGAGTATGTATATGAAAAAGTCTGTTTTGCATTTTTTTAAGGTTTTAATTGCAGGTCTCGTTCTTTTGTGTTTGTCTTCCTGCACCGGCTTGATTCAAAAAACAGGTTCTGTTTCTTTTGAAATTGGCCCAGAATTAATGAATGCCGCACGCGAAGGAGGAGAGCTGGATGAAGAATTCGTACGCATAGTAGTTGCTCTGGAAGGGAATCGTTATGGTATTAAACAGACTGTTGATATTCCTATGGAACAATATTGGGACAGTATGGATACTGACCGAAGATTCGAAGCTACTTTTGATAATATTCCTGTAGGCAAAAAGCTTTATGCAGTTATAAAAACATACCAGATGATGCCTGGAAATAATCTGCCTCTTGAACTTCGCGACCCAGAACTCTACGGAAAGTCTGATTATTTTACGGTAAAGGCTGGACAGAATAAGGTTTCGATAAATGCATCTGATTATATTCGTCTGAATCCATATGCTTATAACAATACACCTGTGGTTTCATACAACTATAATAAAGACAATTATAAATATAATTACACAATTGACAGGAGTAATGGTGTAACTTCAACATCAGCTTCTTTTTGTTTTGATGATGAAGGAAATGTTTATTCAATTGATAATAACTCAATAGTAGCAAATTCTCACATGGGATTGTTACCTCTTACCGGCTTTTATCCTCAAGGAATAACTTTTGATAATGCCACAAAAAAGATATATATCTATGCGTTTAATGAAGCAACTTTGAAACTTTGTGATGTAACAGACGTTGTTACTGAATGGGATTCTACACAGTTCGATAACAGTAATGTAAAAGACATCAATTTTTCCGAAACAGGAAATGACTTATCTAATTTCTATCATAAAATTGTCACAGTTAATAATGGAATCTTGTACGATATAGGAAGAAATAATTATGGCTCTGGAAATATCTTTCTTGTAACAAAGGATATCAATAATATTTCAAGTTTAGAAACTATTGCTGATTCTATTATAGCACTGTCTGACAGATTAAACGAACAGAATGTGAACTTTATCATTGATAATGAACAATTTAAAATTACCGTGAGCATAAATGATATGCTTTTTATTGATGGAGCTTTATATGTTCTTATTAGTGAAAAAGGAAATAGAATTTCTACAAATGGAGCTCAGGTAAATAATTTTTCATATATATCACGAGGTGCTATTGTTAAATATACTCCTTCAGAAGACAGTATAAAAATATTGGGATGGGCTGCTGAGCCACTTAATAATTCGGGTAAATATGCTTATGCTAAATACGGTGATTATCTTATATATGAAGATGAAGCAAAAACAAAACCTTTTAGAATTCCTGCAGATAAAATAGTTAATCTTTATTATCCTACCAATACAGAGTTAATATCATTTCCAACCTTTTATGTTCCAAACGGCGAAAATGATTCAAATCATTTATTTGGTCCAAAAAGATTTGTTGCAATTAAACCAAAAAAATTAGTTATTTCTGATGAAGGATTAGCTTTTTATACAGACAACAATAATGCTTATAATTCTAAGAAAGTAAATAGAATGATAACAGTAGATTTGGAAACATTTGCTATGTCATGTGCTAGTACTGCAGATGTATTTGACAATGAATCTGTATACGATATTACTTCTAGTACTTTTGTAAGTACATCTGTTTTTGTTTCTGCAGGTATTATGGACTCAGAACATATGTATTATTTACAAAATAGTTCTGAATTTAATTTACAACAATCTGGATTAAAAGAAGTGAAAGTATTTATTCCTTTACAGTAAATAATTAATATCCTATAAATCAGCAGGTGAGTATGAAAAAATCAGTTTTATTATTCCATAATTTTTCTTTTTTACTGATTGCATTTATTCTTTTGTGCTTTTCTTCCTGTGCAGGCCTCCTTCAAAAAACTGGCTCTGTTTCCTTCGTGATTGGCCCGGACTTATTGAATGCGGCACGCGAAGGTGGAAGTGACATAAAAGAATACGTGCGCATAGTAGTTGCTCTGGAAGGCAAAGACTATGGTATTAAACAGACTGTTGATATTCCTATTGAACAATATTGGGACAGTATGGCTACTAACCGAAGATTCGAAGCTACTTTTGATAATATTCCTGTAGGCAAAAAGCTTTATGCAGTTATAAAAACATACCAGATGATGCCGGGCAATACTCTTCCTCTTGAACTTCGTGATCCTGAGCTTTATGGAAAGTCTGATTATTTTACGGTAAAAGCAGGCCAGAACACAGTTTCTATAAATGCAGCTGATTACAGACGGCAGATTCCTTTTTCTTATAATGATACTCCGGTGGTGACATTTTCTAAGAATTCTTCATATTATTTTTATGAATTATCTTCTGGTTTTAGTGATTCAGTCAATAATAATTCTTTTTGCTTTGATAATGACGGATATTTTTATACTCTTCAACAGACTGACCAATATGCCTATGAAATTCGTTCAAATAATCCATCAATTTCAGAAGAATCTAGTATTAACCATTCTTATTCTCCAAGCCTTATTGTAGATTCAAAGACAAATATTATGTATTCATATCACTTTTATGATGGTGATGTTTATATCACTAAATATCCGGAACTTATTTCTTCAAATATTTCAGAAAATAAAGAAGAGAAAACAATAGATTCTCTTGTGGTTACTATTGATGGAGGACCGACTTACGCATGCTATCCAAAAAGTTGTACAATAAATAACGGAATTGTTTACATAATTGCATCATACTCTGAGGATGGGGTTTACCTATTTACAGTACCATTTGAGAATATCTCACTAATTGCAAAAGAAAAAATAGAAATTCCAACCGGAGAAATAAATGATATTATTTATCTGGATGGCTCAATTTATTTTCTTATAAACCATTTTGGGAACACACTTAGTGGCTCATCTACACAGTCCCCTTATGGTTATTATTCCAGAGGAGCACTTGTAAAATACAATATTTCTGATGGAAGTATAAGAACTCTTGGTTGGACATCTGAGCCTATTAATAATTCTGGTAAATATATTTATATTTGTGCAGCACAAGGAAGTAGGAAATTATATGAGGATAGTAATTGTTTAATACCTTTTAAAGTTTCTACTAAAGATATAGAAGGAGAATCAATGGGAGGAGAGATTTTATTTCCTTCTTTCTATGCTCCAGCTGGAAAAAATAATACAAGTCATTTTTATGGACCGCAAAAAATTATTGGCATTAAACCAAAAAAATTAATTATTGCAGATAATGGTGTAGCTTTTTATACAGATTCGGACAATGCTTACAACGCCAAAAATGTAAACAGGATTGTTACAGTAGATTTAGAATCTTTTGCTATTACAAATGTAGCAGATGCCCCTAATGGTGTTACTTTTGAGCCTGATCTGACTGGGGATATTAATACCAGTGCCTTTGCTTATGTGAAAAATATTATGGAAGAAGGTAAGACCTATTATGAGTCGGAAGGTGTAGAATATGTAAAAACTAGTGAAAATGCAGCGTTATATGCCTATATTCCATTAAAACAATAAAATAATATTTTCAGGTAGTTTTATATGAAAAAGTCTCTATTATCTTTATTTTTTCAAATAAAATTCCTGGGAAAGCTTGACTGCCATGTATGCAACATCGGCTCCTCTGTCTGCTTTAAAGAGTTTTACTTCTAAATAATCTCCGGCTTTTGAATTATAATCTTCTGCATTAAAGGTTATCGTTTTACTAATACTGCTATGACGACCACCTAAATCTATTGCAAGTTTTCCATTTACAAATAACCACAGGTCATCATCAGATTCACAGGTAATTGTTATAGGTGTGTCTTTTTTACACAAAAGATAAAAGGTTGATTCAACGGTGAAATTATAATTATGTTGGTATCCTATATCATTACCAAAGCCTTGATTATCAATCGGATGTAAATAACTGTTTTCATATTTATAGTGCATTATATCATTATCATCATAAATAAAAGAAATACTTGTTTTAATTTCCCTATTAACATCATCGGAAGTGATAAACCATTGAGCAAAAGATTCTGCAGAAGTTATAGAACGAATTCTGTTTGCATTCTCACTATTGAAAACAGGTTTCTTGTTGGCATTTAAATATTCTTCGACAATATCATTATCATCATTATTTATATTTTCAAAATCAGGATGCCTGTATTGCTCGAGATTTCTAAGCCGATTTTCATAGGGAACAAAATCTCTGACAATAATTGGTAATTCAGTTGATTCGTAATAAGGATTTTTTGGTTCGTCTACACTTACTCTACAAGAACTCAAAAAAAGCATAACAGAAAGAAATAATAAATTGTATTTAATACTGATTTTTTTCATAAACATTTCCTTTTATGTATTTTCTATTATTATAACATATGATTTTAAAAAATGTAAAAAACTTTTAATCGTAATTATTTTTTGATTTTACACTTATATAATTGATACCATTAAAAATCCATGTTAAACTTGTTATAAGATATTTATAATATTGGAGATGAGATATGAAAAAATCTGTTCTTCGTTTCTTTAAGATTTTTATTGCTGGTTTCATCTTTTTGTGCCTTTCTTCCTGTGCAGGCCTCCTTCAAAAAACTGGCTCTGTTTCTTTTGTAATTGACAGAACATTTTTAAGTGCAGCCCGCGAAGCCAGAGAAGGTGGCGATGGCCCTGTTATGCAGGTTGAAGTTTCGCTTGAAGGAAATGGTGGCTACGGTATAAGACAGACTATATTTATTACTAAGGAAGATTATGAAAAATGCATGCAAACCGACAGAAAATTTGAAGCAAACTTCGATAGTATTCCAGCCGGTAAAACTTATTATGCTTATATAAGAGTTTATAGCGCTAAAGAAATAGGAATGAATGGAGAACCAGTTGCAGAACCAATCCTTATCGGAAAATCAAAAGCCTTCAAAGTTAAAGCCGGTGAAAACCTTGTAGACATGAAGGCGTTCAGTTATAGATGTGAATATGATTTTTCTTTAGAAGTAAAAGTACCAGAAGGATATATAGCAGAAGAATTGCAAAATCTTTTAAGTATTGATGTAATACTTGCAGATTCAAGTGTTGCACAAAAGCTTATAGCAGCTGGAACTGATAAATATAAATTGTATGATGTTTTTTCGAAAAACGCGTTACCGAGTGTAATGAATTTTAATTATATTCCAAGTAGTGAAAGGATTACTTTTAAAAATGATGGAAGTACTTTGCAAATAGAAGGTAAGATTGATCTTCCTGTTGACGAAAACACTTATGGAACTTGCGGCAAAGAAGTAATTTTTATAGCCAGTGCCAAAAACTACGAAGAACCAGCTCCATATCTTTATGGAAAATCGGCGAAAGTTACACCGGTAAAAAATTCTACTTTGAATACTGCATTTGAAGTCAATAATATAAAAGTTTTGGATACTCCTTTATTAACATATAATACTGGCAATAACAGCCGTACATACAAATTTGGAGAACAAACTTTTGATGTAACAAATTATGACTTCTTCACCTGTTTTGATGCTGATGGTAATTTTATTTCAGTATCAAAAACTGATTGGTCTTCAACTGGTAAGTATGATTATAAAATTATTTCGAGCGATAGAAATGAAGAAATTACAGTTTCGAATGTTCCATATATCTTTACAGGTGTTACCTGCGACTTAGAAACGAATAAAGTATATGTGTATGAAATTAACACTGATGAACCATTGCGCCTTTGGGATATTACTGAAATAAAGAATACAAGTATTGGAACAATTGAATTTTCTGATACAACGATTACAATTGACTATCAAACCGTTGCAAATAAAAATTTAATAGAACCTTCTCATGAATACGATTTGAATGGAGTTGTAATCAATAATGGTGTGCTATATGATTTTGTATCCTCAAATGAACTTCCTCCTTGTCTTGTAATTACAAATACAATACCAGAAGGCCAAAATGAATTGACTCTTATACCTGATACAATTGTTATTTTTGATATTGGTGGTATATCTTCTATGGAATTCTGTAAAATTACAGATATGGTATTTGTTAATAATGTCTTATATGTTCTTTTCAATTATTACGAAGATACTGTAGATGGATTGGCTTGTAAGTTTGGTAATTCATATATTAATTCCAGAGGTGTTTTAGTAAAATATGATACTAAAACTCAAAATATAAAAAAGCTTGGCTGGGCAGATTCTGCTTTGGATAATACAGGTAAATCTATATATCTGATACCATATTATTATAATTTAGATGCAGATATTTCAGATTCTATTATTTATTTAACAGTTCCAGATAATCCATTGAAGATGACGCCAGATCCTAAGAAATTTACAAATTATAATTATTCATTTGAAGAAGTTTTCCCAAGATTCTATACTCCAAAAGACGAGGATGAATATAGTTTCTTTGGCCCAGAGAAAATAATTGCAATAAAACCAAAAGAACTTGTAATTGCTGATGATGGTAGATTTTTCTTTACTGATGCTCTGGGAACATATAGATATAAGAATGCTAATAGAATTGTTACTGTAGATTTGGAATCTTTCTCTATTAAGAGTGTAACAACTGCAGATTGCACCTTTGATAATGAATATGGTCTTCTTATGTCAAGTAATTATTTGTCAACTGAAGAACTTACTACAGAGTATTCTTCTTTGTGGGCTGGAGAGTACAATCATCCATGGTCTTGGGATCCGTATGAGAAAGTACCAAAATCAGTTGATACAAGATTGTATATTCCTCTTGATGAATAATGAAATTTCAAATCTCAGTTTGCATTCCTGTCTACAATACCGAGCCCTTTCTCTTGCAATGTCTGCGTTCGGTATTTGTGCAGAAGTTTGATGATTTTGAAATTTTAATTGTAAGTGATGCAAGCCGCGGGAAAGACGGGCAGGGCAGGGCTGCAAAAAAGCTGGTAAAGATTGCACAAAAAGAATGTGATGCTTTTAGAAAATCACACAAGCTTTCAAAAATTAAAATAAGGTTTATAGAGCACCGTGAAAATCATGGAATTCTTGAAGTGCGACGTAATCTTTGTAATCAGGCTTGTGGGGAATATATTTGTTTTGTAGACAGCGATGATGAGCTGGAAACTGGTGCGCTGAGTTCTTTGATGCAGAATTCCGGGGCAGATATCATTCAGGGAAATTCTACTTCGGGTGTTTTTGATGAAAATGGAAATTTTATTCCTTCAAAAGTAAATCGTTATAGTTCAATTACAATAGGCGAACTTAAAGAACATCAGATTTTTCATGAATGGGTAACAAATGGTAAAATTACCGGAGTTGTCTGGGGTAAGCTTATAAAACGTTCACTTCTTGTAAAAGCTTTTGAAAACATTCCTTATTCAGAATGCAATATGGCAGAAGACTATCTTATTTCTTTTTTTGTAAATCAGTTTGCAAAAGTTTATGTAGGTATTGATTCAAAAGTTTACCGCTACCGTATAACAAGCGGTGTAAGTTCATCAAGAAAAATCGATACACTTAGAAAATGGGAAATGATTTGTTCTACGGCAAATGTTTTTACTGTAATTGTTCAATGGATTAATGAAAACGAAAGCACTTCTAAAATCACACCGGAAGAGCTCCAGTATATAAAACGTCAGACTTCTGTTTACCTTGCAAACAACCTTAAGCAGATGAAAGCAACTGTTGTTCCGGAACTTCAGGAACAGGCACGACAACTTCTTTGCGATTATTGGGGTGAACATTTTGTGGGGACTGTTGAAGAGAGATTGTCGGGTCAAGCCCGACAATGACATTCTCAAAGCACGACAATGACAATTTCCATTTGCAAACAATCCTTTTTTATGTTAATCTCAACAAATACAACTAAAAAGCCACTGGCGGCCTTACCCGGAGCGTCGTGGCGAAAAAATCACAAAACGGCCCACGCCAGAGTCGTAAGGAGATACAAATGGCAAATAACGAAAAAGACACACACGCATGTACCCTGGACAAAATCATCAGCTTGTGTAAGAGAAGAGGCTTTGTTTATCAGGCTTCAGAAATCTATGGAGGCCAGGCAGGTGCATGGGACTATGGTCCTCTTGGTGTAGAATTCAAAAGAAATATTCAGAATGAATGGTGGCACTACATGACTCAGCTTCATGATGATGTAGTTGGACTGGACTCTGCAATCTTTCAGCATCACACAACATGGAAGGCTAGTG
>JAEEGK010022570.1_pt1 | contig 13206 bp, 20 predicted proteins | sample 8958771 | NCBI WGS metagenome assembly JAEEGK01 (sample SAMN16246547, study PRJNA631951) | gut metagenome | biome: gut microbiome; feature: rumen; material: SC-attached | host: Bos | place: Iran: Karaj | collected 2018-10 | reverse complement strand
TTTTTGCCTTGAATGTTTTTTCAAGGATTTTGTGTTAAATGTAAATCCTCCCAGGTCCCGAGAGGGAAGTAAGAGAGCCCGAAAAATTGACCATAAACCTTCGGCCGTGAGGTCCAAGGTTTTTTTTATTCACCAGCGTTTTGTTCTGACAGTGGGATGTTGCTGCCGATGCTCAGGGAGAAAGAGCAGAGGACAAGTGTCTCACGACACCTGCCCTCCCGGGAGTACACTATAGCAAAAAAAGAAAAACATCAAATGTCCACTTTCCGCATTTCCTACTTTCTGTATTTCTACAGTTCGGAAACCAGCTTCTTGTAGTGCCCGCGCATGGAGCGCTCAATGGCTTTGTCCGCCTCCAGTCGTTGCAGCGTCTTCTGACCCGCACGATTGTTGGCATAGCCGAAAATCTGTGCGAACTGCTCCGTGCTGAATTCTTCTGGCAGCTGACGGAAGCACTCTATGAACTTGTTGGATCGGCGGCGCTGTTGAGCGGCATCACGCAATTGGTTGTCGTAATACAGTCGATGCAGGTCGTAGTACCAATGTAGCTGCGTGCGATATTGGATGTCAAGCACTAAGTCACAGAGCCTACGGTCGATGTCGTCAATAACATAGGTGCCAGTATTCTCGCGCTCTTCCCAGTGTCTCATGTCGATGTATGGGGCACTTACGTTGATGCCATAGTATGGCACGCGCTTAATCAGCAGCCAGTCTGCCTGGTCTTTGTCGTTGAACTCGGCAATGGCTCGACGCTCGTCACACCACTTATGCACATGCTCCACCAATGGCCAGATAGGCAGCTCTCCACGGCGCTGATCGAGCCTGTAGCTCCACTGTTTCAATGTTTCATTGGCGGCAGCAGTCTTGTCGTCCTTTCGCACCAAGGGCATCATGTCGTAGTCTGGCTTGCCCATGGGGATGGTGGCTTCACGGGTGTCGAGTCCCGAATTGAAGTTCCGTTCGTTCACAAGCCTTTTAAGCGTGGGCGGCGTACAAGTCTCTACCTGGTTCCAATGAACGCGGAATCTTCCACTGACAGACTGCTTGTTATTATAGTGCTGAGAGTCAAATTCATTATGAAACGACTTGAGCACCATGATGTCCCGATTCTGCCAGCCCCCCGACTTCGACATATTGATCGAGTTGTCCTTCTCAGCGTCTACTGTGATGAGGTGAACGTTCATGTCTTCACCGTCGACCATGACCTTGAAGTTAATCAGGCTGCGGATGAACTCCGTGTTTGAAGTACGTGGGCCAAAAAATCGGTTGTATATCTTATGGCGCGTCTCCTTCACACTGTTCGAACTACTGGCGTCAAATTTTTCCTTCCAGTCGTTCGTGTCCTGGTCGGCTATCTCATCCGCTTCCAGAATAGGTGCCAGCAGCAGGTTCATCAGTCTGTCGAGCGTACCCTTACCGCTTGCCGGGTCTCCCACGCCCAGAATGACGTAGTTCAGCCTGCACCTCATGGCGGGGTTGGCGTAGAAATGGTAGTAGGTGAGCGTCATGCACGTGCTCATCATCGCAGCCGAAGCAAAGAGCAGGAAGGGCCACAGACGGCGCGGATGGGGCTCACAGACCTCTCGCAGGCAGGGGAACACATCGAACATGGCTTCAATCTCGTCACACCACTTGTCGAAGGGCAAGTCACCCATCGGGTCTGCATCCTTTGGCACTGCCGTGGGCTGTACTAAGTTGATGCCGGCCTTGTCCATCAGTTCTTTCAGAGCCTTGGGATAGCGTGTCAGCAGTTTCTTCTTGGCAGCCGACTGGCAGAGGTCTTCCACCTCGCCAGGGTTCGGATTCCAGTCTTTCACCCAGTCGAGGCGATAGGCCATCTTGATGGCTTTCTGCGGGTCGTTGTCGTTGTAGTAGCAGAGCCAGTGTGAGGTCTCCGTCTGCATGCGGTCGTGCTTCGTGTGAGGGGGCAGGCTTGGCCCGTAGTACTCGTTGAGCACCTTGATGAACGCCTCGTCTTCGGGCGAGAATTCCACAGGTGTTTCAACCTGAGGAGCAACAGTTTGGGCATCGGTAGCGGCAACGGTGGTATGCATCGGTTCAGAGACGCTGGTGTCAGCAGCCTTCTGCTCCTTTTGTCTGACATTTCTGCGTTGAGCCCTACGCTGTTTCTCAAACTCCTGCCACTTGGGCATGGTGGGCGACGAATCGCCTTTGGGTTCCTGACGGTAGCGGTCGCCACAAGCCAGGTCAAATTCTGTACGAATGATTTCTTCAGTCATAAACGTATTAATTATTTTGAGGTTCAACATCAAAGAGTTCTTTGGTATCACAATAGAGCACGTCGTCGGGGCCTGTGAGCCAACTCAGGCGGATAGAGTCTTTGCACGAGTCATCCACGTATTCGAGCAATCCAAGCAGTGATGCCATCTCATACTGCTGGCAAATCAGATTACCCCATTCGGCTGCAGGTCGGGCCTTGAACACGATTTTCAGACCTTCGCCGCGTGCTGATACATAGACCAACAAGATACCCAGAGCCTTCAGGTCATACTCCTTGCTAAGGCGCACAAACAACTGTCGCGGGTCTTCTTTCAAGTGGTCTATGTCGATGACCACAAGCCCGTTGAGGAAGGCGTGGCGCATTTCGCGCCAACGCCCCCGCTTACCCTTGTTGAATTTCTTGGTGCCAACGCTCTCGGCAACATCACCAGTCTGGAAACAGACTCCTGGCAATGTACCTTTCAGTTTGTCAGCCTTCTTACTATGGGTTTTGTCGCCTGTGTCAAGGTATGCCTTGTATTCACGACGAATCTCATCTACGATGGCTTTGGCGGTCTGCATGGCCTCCTGCCATTCCTTATACCCCATCTGCGTCATTTCGAGATAGGTACGAACTTGATAACAAATTCTAAACATGACTTGTTTTCTCCGTTTTAATGCTGTTGATTACTTTGTTGAATTTCTCTGATGCGGGCAGACGGCGAACTACCAGTTGCACCTGTCGCAGCACCTCGGCCTGCCAGTTACGGCAGTTCTTGGTGAGACTGACGGTGCCCGTGAATGTCAGTTCGCCCTTCTCCACGTTGAGCCAGCACTGAAGGCCGTCCTCGTTGACCACGCGCTGCTCCGTTGGAGGCTCGATGGGCTTCTTGGGTTTCAGATCCTTGGTCAACAGGTGGAACTGCCTTGACAACTCGGCATACTGGTCGGATGAAGATTCCTTAACCTTCAGCGTGATCATCTTCGAGGGGTCAGAGCCCATCGTAGTCCAGCGTTTGCCGCCGCCGCTGCAAGTCTTGATGTCCTTCTGTGTCGAAGGAGCCTCGTTGAACGGCTCGAAGCCGAACTTCTGGGTTTCAGGGTCGTAGCAGCCTGTGCCGCGAAGCTTGATTTTCTTCTGTTTCTTGTCAGAACTTTCTGCCTGAAAATCTTTGTTCTTCATGCTTGTTCCTCCTTACTTGTTTAGTGAAACCACATCGTTAGCAACGATTTCCTGATACATCGCACCGTTCACCTCGTGCACCTGGAAGCGCAGCGATGCTGCCACCAGAGAGCCTTCAGCGAACCGGCATTGAGCGAGATTGCCGAACATGGTACAACAGTACTCATCTCCGAATTTACCACCACCAAACTCTTTGAGTCTGATCATACACTTGGCCAACTGGCCCCCTTCTGCCTTCTGAGAGGCAACGTAGGTCACGTCTGACTGTGACACTACGCGACTGATGTTTGTCATCATCTTTCTTCTTGTTTTTATTAGTAAAAAGATGAGACGCGCGCCTCGATGCTTATCCCCAATTATGTGCACAAGGAGAAAAAAGCATCGCAACCTGTTACTTCAGGACTGCGGTGCAAAGGTAGGCATAGTAATGTTTCCTTCCTAACATTACCATATAAATTATCAAACTATTTTCTTCTATCTGATAATCAGCGAGATACAGACTTTCTTAGTAAGACAAATAGTGCTTACCGAGGCTTTACTGACAGTTTACCAACCCTTTACCGACTTCTTTACTTGTCATTTTTTGTGTTTTTCAATAATGGATTGAACGATAGCCTGCTGACTGCTTGAATTAAATGCAGAGAAACTGCCATCTATTTCATTAGTGAAATACTTAGGGTGGCCATTACTTTTTGGGAAAAGCGTAGCATTAAGTTTATTATTTGATGCAGACAAGACGCTTCTGTTGTAGCTCATCATTGCGAGAATGTTCAAAACCAGTTTCAGGTTGTAAGTCGCTCCAAATTCTTCCTCTCTCATCTGTCCAAGCAATGATTCGTTTGCCAAGATGTCTTTCCAGATCTGTTCAAATTCAGCCTTGTAGGATGGTTGCACAAATTTGTTAGATACAATGGGTTCGATAATATCTTTCTTTAATAACTTCAAAATGCGTTGTGCTGCTTCTGCTGCTGTTTCAACATGAGGCTTGGCCAAAACGTTGCGGGGCTCAACTGTGTATCCCTTCGCTTCCTGCTCATCTTCCATCTTTTCAACATATTCAAAGAGAGGAACAATGTCTGGCATCTTTGACAACTCTTGACAGATATTATCAATGATATCTTGGTTCGGGTCAGGTTTCTCATCGTTCGCACATAGAATATAGACGGCACAGAACAAAATACAATAGGCGGTATGATCAATTTGGCCTCTACTCCTGTCAGGTAATTGTTTTCTCAATTCACCAACAATAAAGGAAAACATACGCTTTACCGTTATCTCAGGACGTGACACCTTTTTCAGGCCATTGAGCATGTTGGTGGCATGTTCCCAAATCTCTTCAGGAGTCATACCTCCTTGTTCTGTTTCAAACTTGGTGATGGCATCAGCCACGTTCACAAATTGTTGATCGTTTGTGAAACGCTCGAAAGCAGGAATATGGAAATCGAAGGTGCTCATAACTACGTCATTCTTTATTTTGAGGGCAAAGATACTACTTTTCTTTAAATAAACCATATATTGGCACAATTTTTGCTTTCGTGTTTTTAAGCAACAGTCAACATATATATGTCAGATTTCATTTTATACAGTTATCAATGTCATCCCATCCATATCGAGGTTAATGCGAAGAAACCAAGCATTGACCCAGTTTATGACCAACAATGCAATCAAGAGGCTGATGAGGCAATGGCCAAACATCAGGAACTCTTTGACAAACTGTTTAGTACTCCAGAAATACGCAATTTCAAGAAAGATGACAATCTGTTCTTTCTTCATAACGGAAATTATTATGGTGGCAAAATAGTGATGAACAGAGACGGGATTATCATGTTGCGACTACAGAAGTCCAAGTTCAAAGATTACGAGCTGGACTATAAGATAGTCACTCTTAAAGAAGAACCTTCAAGCCTCATCATCATCGACAACCGTTTCGAGCAGCAGCGCATCCTCATAGAGCGAAACAAAAACACCTTCCAGCCTAAGACCATTGCAAAACTCTTGGAAAAGAATATTGGTGCACAATTGGCAAAGGAGAGAGTTGGAATAAAGATTCCCCTTGTATACAGGAAAGAATTGTTCTGGAATATTGTTGAGGGTCATCATCGGGGTATAAAGAAAATCATTTTCGATTTCCCTTATCCCAATATGGCAAGACCGATGGATAAACTCGGGGCAAGTCTTAAAAAGTTTGGTGTAGATATAAGAGGAAAAGTCAGGGTAATTGCATCGGCACAACGAAATGACATACTCATTGTTGAACCTAAAGAAAAGAATCCTGACATGGATGAGATCGTTTCCTACCTTTCTGATATTGGAGCACCTGTGAACATTTATCTTATCAATGGTCGCATAGTAAAGTGCTTTAGTAATGAAAACCCTATAGTCATAGATGTAAAAAAAGCCATTGCAGAGTTCCGGGGAAACGAAGATCACAACCAATTGTTCAATGACCGGATATACAATGCCGCTATAGAATTACTCAACAGCCTTAAAGAAATCAATTATCCTGTAATGGAATAGAAATGATAATAATACCCGTGGTTATATAGCCACGGGCAATGTTCAAAATGAATCAAAAATGAATATAAATACTAACTATTAATCTTAAACTCGATGATTTTTAATATCAATTCCCCCAGTAGAAGAATGATTATAAATAATATCGTATAAAACAAAGGATTGTATTCTTTCTTGGATTGACATGCCTCATTCTTTTTCCGTATATATTTCTTTGTTACCAAGTATGCTGCTATTGCAACCACTAAGGTTAATACCATGCCCAAATAGAAATTAGGCAGATACATCATCATAAATATTATTAAGAAAAAGGCAATAACAACACCACCTATAATCTTAGTGCCTAAAGATACATAATCTATCCAATCTGCTTCATTTGATTGAATAGTTTCACTTGAACTATCACTAGTTTCTTCTTTATTTGAGTTCTCAATAATTTTGTCCTTATCATCATCTGTCCTAAAAGAGATTGATAATAAAGAACTGCCACAATAGTTACAGAACTTTGAATCATCTGCTATTTCTTTTCCACAATGCTTACAATACATTCCTTACCGCTTAAATAACAAATATATAGAGTTCTATCATAATATCCAATACATAGAAATGAAGAAGATAATTGGTGCAAGAATTAAGCCAAGGCATCCACCACTTTTACCATGTTCCTTTATTTCATCAACTGTTGGGATATTCCTATCAGACATTTTTCTACCGCATGAAGGGCAGTAGCCGTTCTTTTCTGCACTGAACCATTTACCACAATCACATTTGTAATAACATACCTCAGGCATTTCCTCTTTTGGGATTACGTGCCTCTCAAACTCCTTAATTTCTGCTTGGGTAGGATAGCTTTTGTTAATATCATGCCCACCTTCACCGATATTGAATTTGTGCCCACAGTCTAAGCAAGTCAACACGATTTTATTTGCACCAATTCCACCTGCAGCTGCTGCAACAAAAATATTACCAGTCAACAAGCCTCCTGCAATAGCTTTCCCTGTAGAAAAGCCCTTTTTGTCAATGTAGATATTCTTTGACCCACATTTGGGACAGATTATTGATTTGTTTAAATCCATAAGCCCAATTTTTTAGTTATCGATGCAAAGATAGCATTTTTATATGAAACTTGCACGAGTAATATTCAAAATTGTTATGAAAATGAATATTTTTAGGTTTTATAGCGCTGATATTGAAGTAAAATTGCTCAGAACGATGCAATCAAGAGATTGATCATGGTGTGTGGTTCTCTTGATCAGTTATCAAGACATTACTTCTGACCGTAATGAGAACGCAAGGAAATGACAGCTACATAGACTTCAGTATCATGAATCTCGTAGATCATGCGGTACTGTTTGTTAATACGCCGCGACCATGTTTCTTCAAAGACGTAGTGCTTCAAGTGCTCAACCTGACCTGTGCCTGTTCGCGGATGCTCCTGAAGTTCCAGAAGCATATTCGCGATTTTCTTGATGGTGGGTTTGTCGCCACTCTTCTTGATAGTGGATATCTCTTTCTTTGCCTGTTCGGAAAGAAGTACTGCGTAAGCCATTTCCTACAGGGAATTTATAAAATCGGTAATGTCTTCTTTATTCTCAAGACGCGTGAATTCTGCTCCGGGCTGATGAGCCTTGGCTATATCTTCCTCGACAGCTTTCACATTACGAGAGTCGGCAAAGAAGGTATCACCCGATGGACTTATCTCATAAGGATCAACACGGTACGAACGCTTCCGGGGCTTACTGATGGAAACCCCTTTTATCGCACCCAAAATCTTTTTAAGGCTTGGGATAAGACTTGCATCCTCGATGTTAAGAACTATCTGTGTCATAAGCAAACAATCACGATTTGCGTGCAAAGATAAATAAAAAAACTGAAATAACAAGATTATAAATAAAAAAAGTATGGCAATTTACGATTTAATTTCTGAGAATGATGAGAGTACCGTTGTTGCGGAGTTTGAAAATGGATTCTTCGCGGCTGAGGTTACTAAAAAATCATTTGTAATAACCGATGCGGACATAGTGGCGGGGCGGGGAGAATGGATTCCAGGAAATGTGTAGCCAGCCAGGACCCGTCAGAAGCTGGTCGGTGTATTCCCAGTTTCTGAAGAAGTCCACCAATACATGAAACTGCGCCGGGTCTTTCGGCCGGATGTCGGCAGCCTGACCCTTCAGGTGCTGGGAGTTGCGTACGCCACCTACCTGGCGGTTCACGGCCTCGTTACGATAGCCAGAGTTGATGAGGATGGGGCCAACCACCTTGCGGGCAGGTTCCAGCAGATGGCGGCAACCATACGTCAGGTTCTCGATGACCTGCATCGAAGGAATGTTCGTTGGGTACTTCCTCAGGTTGAGGAATTCGCTCAGCATATAATGGGGCGATAGCTTAATGTCATTCATGGTCTTAATCTTTAATCTTTAACGTTCTTACGTACTGGTCCAGTCCGAAGATGGAGCCTGCCAACAGGAACGACTGCGCCACGTAGTACAGCAGCCCCGAAGCCACGTCGTTAATCTCGAGCACCTGATAAGTCACCAGCGCGATACTGCTCACGATGAGCAGCACCGCACAAGCGTACTGAGAGATCTTGAAGCCTTTTTGTTCCATTTCTCATTTTCTCATTTTCTCAATTTCTCATTTTCCTACAACACCGTTGCTCCACCAGCTGCACCCAGGATAAGGGTGATGATGTAACTGATTGCCTGCAGGATGATCTTAACTGTTTTGTTCATAACTTTTGTGTGTTTTAAATGGTGAATAAATAGGGTTAATTCCGTGTGTTTCATGGTATTAGACTACCTCTGAATTACCCTACAAAGGTACAAAAAATAATCGAGAAAACCAAATGTTTCCCCGATTATTTTCTTGCAAGAATCTCACAAAAGGACCGTCCTGATCAGTTAACAACCAAGCATGGCTGCGGGAGTAATACCCAACTTGGTGCAGAGCAAACGGGCTATCTTCAACGTAGGCTCTGCACGACCAGAGATATAATCGTTGATGCGTGAAGGGCTGACACCTATTTCAAGAGCCAACTGTTTCTGGCTCATCTGCTTCTCTTCAAGTGAGAGTTCTATCAGTTTTGCGACTGTCGGCTTGCCTATGGGGTAGTGTTCCTTTTCGTAGTCTATCACCACGTCCGACATCATTGTCAGTTCTACGGCGTTCCGATCGTTGCTCGGCGTATTATCGTCAACAAGCGGGAGCAGTTCCTCTATTCTCGCCAATGCGAATTCGTATTGCTCTTTTGTAATCCTACTCATAGTCGTTCCTCCATACATTTATATTGTTGATGCGTCAATTTTGTCATAGTCACTATGTGTTCCCACAAAGCGGATAAACACATGGCCTATGGTGAACTTTACCACGACAACCAGTCTGTATTTGTTTCCTTTGATGTTAAACACATAATGCTGGTTGCCCACATAGTCCGTAGCAGGAAAGTCCACTTTGATATCAGAAAGATTTTTCCATTCTGCCCTCTCTGCGATGGCATACCATCGTTCCAGAGCTGGTTGCGCGTCTCCATGTCCTTCCGAACTATAGAATTCAACCAATTTCCTATGTGATACTATTCTCATATCGGGTGCAAAGATACGAATAAATTTTGAAATACAAAACTTTTCGTGAAATATTTTTTGAAATTCAAAAACATCGCCCCAAACAACGTAATCGGAGGGACTGGCGATAGACTTATTTGAGAATCACCTGTCCCTCCGATTTACATTTTTGCATGTACTGACAGCTTGGTGCCGTTCGACAGTACGCGACCGATGGTTGGATGTACCCTCATTTTTGCATGTACTGACAGCGAGCGAGGGTATAGAGCTTAACAGCGACCTGTTGGATGTACCCTCATTTTTGCATGTACTGACAGCCTTTGCCATTCAGCAAGGTTGTGAGTTCGGGTTGGATGTACCCTCATTTTTGCATGTACTGACAGCATAGTGCCGATGAGTTCCTGCCGACCATTACGTTGGATGTACCCTCATTTTTGCATGTACTGACAGCATGTTGGGTATTTGTCGGTAAAATGTTTTACGTTGGATGTACCCTCATTTTTGCATGTACTGACAGCAGAAAAGAGAGAAATGAATATGGACTGGTTGTTGGATGTACCCTCATTTTTGCATGTACTGACAGCCAACGGCAATCTCAACAACAACAACGTCAAGTTGGATGTACCCTCATTTTTGCATGTACTGACAGCGCATAGCGTTTAATACGCTGTCATACAATGAGAAAGGTACTTCCCGAGTGAATTAAATTCCTCAGGCTAAGGGCAACCAACTGCCCCATAGGACGAATCCTATTCTTCATTATTCTTTATTATCTCTTTACTGTTAGCGATGTTTCTTGCAGCATTATAGTCAGCATGCTCTTTCACTCCAAACTTTTTGCACTCAGGGTTCTCGCAGATGAAGGTGATGCCCTCGCGGAATCCTTGATGCCCACACCACGAGCAGGTCTTACTGGTGTAGGCTGGGCGTATCTTCTCTACCTTGATGCCATATTTAGCAGCCTTGTAGGTTATCATGTTTTGCAGCTCGTAGTACGACCAGTTGCGCAGCACGAACTCCTTCCGCTCGTCGGCATTGCCATCCCGGTCCTTGCCAAAGCCCGACAGGTCTTCCATATGAATGGTGGCAGCACGCGCCTTAACGGCGAAAACTATCACCTCGCGACTGAACAGATGGTTCTGCGTGTGCACCCAGTTCTGTTCTGCTTTGCGCAGTCGCTCCAGGGGTTCCAACTTCTTTGCTCGCCCACGTCCTCCTGTCGTGCCTTTCAACCTTTGCAACGACTTGAAGCGACGTTGGAATGCCATGCGCTCGTTGAGGAAGTGCTCGCGGTCGCCAATCTGCTTGCGCTCGGGAGTGATATTCGTTGCCACGTAGGCAGGTGCGTTGATGCCCAAGTCCACACCCACCACAATCTTCTTGTTTAACTCAACCTGCTCCTGCGGAATGTTGACCACCATCAGTAGGAAGAACTTGGTCGTTCCCTCGCGTTTCACCATTTGGATGGATGAGTTGCAGAGTTTATAGTCACCTTCATAGTCCTCGTCCATCTTCAGACAACGACGCACTATCAGACGATTGTTGCTCCTGTCCTTACCGAAATCAAAGCGAAAGCGCATCCCATTGTACCAACGCAGGTAGAACTCACCGTCCTCCAGCTCTATTCTTAGGCTGTCGTTCCATGGGAAAGGGATGGGCATACCCTTTTTGTACGTGCGTATAGAACGCTCCCCCCGCTTCACGTCACGTGCATCGCTGTTGAAAGTAGAAAAAACGCCTTGCCTGAGACAAGTTAAAATCTGTCCGAAGATATTTGTCTCCAGCTCGGTTGCAAAGCGGTACGACAGCGTCTGCGTAGACATCTCAGTGGCATACTGGCAGATGGCCTTGGCCTGCTCGTCCATCTCCTGCTCTGCCACTGCCACCTGCTGGCTCAGCTCGGCAATGGTATCCTCGTCGGGCACCTTCTGCTTCTTTGCCTTCTCCAATGCCCGCAACAAAGACAGATACTCCGCATGCTTCAGCCTGACCATCGAGCCAACGTGGTCGTCCAGATAGAGTTTCGACGAGATATTATTCGCAGCACGATACAGATTGTCGTTAATATGATACAGCATGTTCCACTGGTCTTTCCGCTCCTGATCGGAAAGTCCCTCGGTACAAAGCTTTAGTTCTATCTTTCTTGTAATCGTGGGCATAGCTATAGCATTTTCATTTTTATATCCTTAACCTCCATGTTGACAGCCTGGGCTATTTGTTCCAAAGGAAATCCCATAGCTTGCATACGATGAGCAATGGCAGTTTTCTCTTTCATGATACCTATCTGGAAACTTTTGTCTACAGCTGTTTTCATAACGCTGTAGTTATCCCAATACACTTTCTTGCTTTCCTCGCTTTCCCAATTAACCTTCTTTTCATCAAGAAAGTCCAGATAGTCCAGGATTGTATACGGGTTTATGAATTTTCCAATTGTATCGTCTGCCATAATTGTATCCTTTTATGCAATGTTGATGCAAAGATACAAATAATTCCTGATAATAAAGTGTTTTTACTCACAATTTATACATTATTTAATAGAAGGGCACTTCCGTATCGATGAGATAGTAGGAAAGTAGGAAAGTAGGAAAGTGGACATTAAGGTATTTTGAAGGAGATTTTATAATGGTAATAATATTATTAATAATAATAATTAAAAAGAACTTCTACATATAAAGTCTCTTTTCCGCACTCAGAAACGCTTAATGTCCACTTTCCGCATTTCCTACTTTCCTACTTCAGCATGCCTGTTTGCTTGTCAGAGTTTAGTGGTGGTAAACTCGGACTTTAGTGGCGGTAAACTCACAGTTTAGTGGCGGTAAACTCCGATGCGCTATTTCGCTCTTGAAACAGGCAAACCTTATCCGCTATAAAAGAAAACTGAGACCCTTTTGGAGCCTCAGTTTTTTGTGTTCATCCTTATTCTTCTATCTCTTTTGCCAATTGCATAAGGCGTTTGATTTCGTTATCAGTAATAGTACTCTGCTCTGACTTATCGTAGATTGACAAGAGGACTATCTGTCCTTGCTCAGTTCGAATAATGACATCTGCTGTATACGTAATGACTCTTGCACCGCCTCTTTTGCCTTTTCCCTTTGATGCTATAGCCATTCTGACTTTCCTTACGCCACCCCCCAAATCTGTTCCTATCAAAGGATTCTTGCGCAGCTCATCGAGAAAGTCTTTATAGTCCTGTTTAAAGGACGCATAGTGTTTCGCCAAACGTTTTGCTTGGCGATCAAACACTTCGATGGTCTTTATCTCAAAGCTCATAAAGCAACTCTTCGGCACTACGTGTTTTGACCTTTCCTTGCTTTAAGCCATCAAGTTGAGAGAAGGCTTCTGTTAGTCCTTCTTTAATTTCTTGATCGCTCATGACCTCTTTTTTCTCTGGTTCTATGAGCTTTTCTGCCAGCCACTTGCGATTGCTTGCCGTAAGTGATAGTCCCTGAATATAAGTCCAAAGGTTGTTCAAAGATACTGCATTCATAGACGTATATTATTTATTCCGCAGGCAAAGATACTAATAATTCCTGATAATGATGCGATTTGATTCATAATTTATACATTATTTAATAACCCAACCAACCCACGTCAGAGTTTTACTGCCGCTAAAACTCGGACTTTAGTGGCGGTAAACCACAGTTTAGTGGGGGTAAACTCAGGGGAGATTTTTTTGAAAAATAATTGGAAAAATGTTTGGATATTTCAAATATTTTTTGTACCTTTGTA
>JAEEGK010022569.1_pt1 | contig 13207 bp, 10 predicted proteins | sample 8958771 | NCBI WGS metagenome assembly JAEEGK01 (sample SAMN16246547, study PRJNA631951) | gut metagenome | biome: gut microbiome; feature: rumen; material: SC-attached | host: Bos | place: Iran: Karaj | collected 2018-10 | reverse complement strand
ATAACAAACTTGTTATATCAATTCAAAATGATATTATTTATGCGGTTTCAAGTAACAAATTACTTCAATATAATCTTGATTTAGAATTATTAAAAGAAGAGAATGCTAGCATCGATTATATTAGTAAGGTAATACCATCTAATAAAAATGTTATTGTTGGCTTTAAATGTAATAAATGTGATTGTACTTCAATAATCCAATATGTTAATTAGACAACTATTTAATAAAAATTAATAGATTATTAAAAAAAAGTATGCTAATATTAAAATAGAGGTGGATATATGAAGAAATATATAGTTTTATTACTTGCATTATTATTAATTCTTGTACCATTTAATACGCGTGCTGATGAAGGGGAAGGCGTAGTAGTATTTGATTCTGATGAAGAATATGAAGAAGTAGTAGATGATTACTATGAAGAAGATTATTATGATGAAGATGATTATTATCTAGATGATGGTTATATCATGGAAGCTGATGAATCATTAGATTTAGATAGTACTACTGGAACAGACTGTGAAAAGAAATTATTCACAGCAAATAATATTATCTTCTTAGCAGCTGGTGTTGTAACTGGTGCAGCATTAACAATTGTTGCTATTGTATGTACAAGAGGCAAATGTAATTGTGAATGTTGTAATAAAGAAAGAGAAGAAAAGAAAAAAGCAAAAAAGAACGATAAGTAATTATCGTTTTTTAATGGGAGATAAAGTATGAAGAAAAGTAATATATTAATGATTATTATAATTGCGTTAGTAGTTAGTGCATGTGGATATATTATTTATAGACATTTTAATTATGAAATACCAGATGAAATAATACCGTATAGTCATTATATGGATATTATTGAGGATGATAATGGATATGTTGTCGTTGGTGCTAACAATTATTATAAAGAAGATTCTAAGTACAATAAAGATATAATCCTTCAAGGTGATTTTATTAAATTTGATAAAAATTTAAATATCGTTAAGAAAGTTAAATATGATGATGATAATAATGGTTTTATGTCTCGAGAGATTATCAAAGTAGATGATGGTTATATCGTAACAGGTTTGACTATGCCACTTAATAGAATAAAGAGTGTTGTTCTTAAACTTGATAAAGACTTAAATGTGGTAAAAAAGATATATTTAAATGAATTAGATTCAACAGTTGCTATGAGAATTGTTAAAGATAATAATAAATATATTGTCTTAACTCGTACTTATAAAGAAAATGGTGAAGCCATTAGTGAAGAATACAATGTTATTTTTGAAATTGATAATGATTTAAATATTATAAATAGGATTCCGTATAAAGAGGATTATATGTTAAATCAATTATTCTTACAAGGTGATAATTATTTATTAATTGGTAAGAATGAAAGTGAGAGTGTGGTTGTAACAGTATCTAAAGATACCAAAGAAATTATATCTACAAAAAATATTAATATACCAAATCAAGAAGATGTTTATTTATATAACAATAAATTATATACAAATAAAATTGTTTATGATTTAAGTACTGATGAATTTGTTAATTTTAGTGGAGAAAGTCTTGTTGATAATCATATATTATTAATCGAAGATGATATTATTTATGTTTCTCGTACTGAGGAAAACAAAGAATCTATTTATACATATGATTTAGATATGAATAAAATAAAAGAATATAAAGATAAAATTGATGATATTGATAAATTAATCAATTATGAAGATAAATTTTTAATAATTGGTTGTGAAACTAGTGATGATGATAGTATTAAACCTATTATAAAATTTATTGAAAAGTAATTGACAAAATAGTTATAAAATGATTAAATACTATTTGCATATTCTTATTGACAGCCCAGTTTAAAGATATTGTAACGTGTTTTTTAAGTTTAGAAGTAACTTTGGCTATCAAGTGAAACTATTAGAAAAAACTCCCTATGTTATCTTTAGATGTCAATTATATGTGATAATTGAAGAAAGGAGAATATATTATGTCAAGATATACTGGTTCAAGTTATAAACAAGCTCGTCGTGTTGGTTCTTCATTATTAGAAAATGGTAAAGAATTAGCTCGTCGTGGATATAAACCTGGTCAACATGGTGCAGCTCGTCGTTCTAAACCATCTAACTACAGTGTTCAATTAAATGAAAAACAAAAAGTTAGATTTATGTATGGTCTTAATGAAAGACAATTTAGAAAGACATTTGAAGAAGCTGGTAAAATGGCTGGTATTCATGGTGAAAACTTCCTTAAATTACTAGAAAGTCGTTTAGATAATTTAGTATATAGAATGGGATTTGCAAACACTCGTCGTGGTGCAAGACAATTAGTTAACCATGGTCATATCGCTGTTGATGGAAAGAAAGTTGATATTCCTTCATACCGTGTTAAAGTAGGACAAATTATCTCATTAAAAGATAATACAAAAGAATTAAAATCAGTTAAAGAAGCTCTAGAAGGCGTTACAAGAAGAGTTGAATATATTGAATTTGATAAAGCTAATAATTGTGCTAAATATATTAGACTACCTGAACGTAATGAATTAAGCGCTGATATTAATGAAGCATTAATCGTAGATTTCTATAACAGATAGTAAAAAGAGAAGGTTACTTCTCTTTTTTTTTATTATTTGGTATGTTATACTCTACTATAGGAGAGTGTATATGAAAAGAATACTATTATTTGTATCTTTATTTTTAATATTAACTACTAATGTATATGCATCTCCAAGTAAAAAAGAATGTCAGGATGCTTTAGTTAATTCAGCTTATGCATATTATTATCGAGGTAAAGCCTTACAATATGATAGTAAACCATTGACTTTTCAAAAAGGCCCATTTATTCAACAAAGAAGTGGTGGAGCATATAAAGATCAAATATCAAGTTATGTTTTTTATTCTCCAGAAGAAGTTACTATGCAAGATGTTCATTATACTGTTTGTTCTAGTTATACTAATTTAATCCTTTATGAAACTTTTAAAAATTCTAAGAATGAAGGATTTGTATTAAGAGGCGATGATAATTCTTTCCTTCGAGCTACACAAAAAATAATTACTATAGGAGAAAGTAGTAATCATGAAGATATTATTGCTTACTATAATGACAAAATAGGTGAATATAAGACAAATAAACAAACTGATAAATTAAAAGAGGTTTATAAAACAATACAAGAAATATTAGAACCAGGAGATATTATAGTAAGAACTACAAAAACTGGTGGTCATGCTGTCTTCTATGCAGGTAATGATATTACTTTAGAATCAATAGGTGATTCATCTAATAGGGAAACTGATGATGATAGCAACTTCTCTAAATATGATTTCTTAAGCAAAACAGATAATGTTGAACCAAATGGAACAGTATCTGCAAGAAAATTAAAAAGATACGATAGTAATACGTGGAAAGATTTTAATTATAAAGAAGTAGAAAAAGGTTATACCATGCCAAAGAATTTAATTGGTGGTAGTGTTAAAAAGATAATTATTATTAGAGTAGCTAATAGAGTAAGTAATAGTAATGAATGGAGAATATCTGATAATGCTAAAAATAGAAGTAAATATCCACATTTGTCTTTTACTAAAACAGCAAATAGAGGTAGATATACAAGTATATCTCCAGAGGATTCTATTACCTATACAATTTCTCTATCTAATAAATCAAAAAATGATTATAAGGGAATTACTGTTACTGATCAAATACCAAGTAATACTATTCTAGAGTCTATGACAGCAGGTTATAGTGGTAAAAATAATGGTGGTAAAATATCATGGACAGTTAATGTACCTGCAAAATCAACAGTTAAATTAACTTATAAAATAAGAGTGAATAAAAATAATACATTGGGCAGTTATATAGTAAGTGATAAAACAAGAGTAAATGGTATAAAATTAAATACAATAAAAACCTTAGTAGCAAAACATATAACAAGTGATACAAAAGATAAATTAAGTAATTTAAAAAATGGTCAAAGTTATAACAGTACAGCTGATCTTCTAAATTATCTATTTAAAGGATATAACTTTGTAGAACCTAGTAAGATAATAAATAAGTTATTCACAACAAAAGAGGTTAAAAATTCTTGGTCTGGTTCTATTGCAGTTGCTAAAGGAAAAAGTAATGTTAAAACATACATGTTAAAGAATAATACTTCCTTAAGCGGTGAAGATAAGATGTTCATGGACATGTATATTGAAGGATTATTTGGTGGATTCTTTACTTATACAGAGAAAACTAAGAAATTTAATGATAATCGTAGTACAAATTTTGATAGTAATTCATTTAGTACAGGAGATGTATTATTAATAGTAGATAGCAATTATAATACTGATAAAAAAACATTAGGTATTAGTGGTGAAATAAATGCATATATCTATTTAGGAGATAATCGATTTGCAACTGTAGATAATAAGCAAGTATCAATAATTGAAAGTCAAAAAGGTTCTAAATTAATAGAAAGTTTAATAGGGCAAGATTGTTTTATAACATTAAGGCCTATGAAAGCTAGTGTACCAAGTAGTCCTCAGACACCAAGTACTCCAAGTACACCTTCAACACCAAGTACTCCAAGTACTCCTTCGACACCAAGTACTCCAAGTACACCTTCGACACCAAGTACTCCAAGTACACCTTCGACACCAAGTACACCAAGTACTCCTTCGACACCAAGTACACCAAGTACACCTTCGACACCAAGTACACCAAGTACACCTTCGACACCAAGTACTCCAAGTACACCTTCAACACCAAGTGTCCCAGGGACTGCACCAGTACCAAGTGTTCCAACTATACCTTTATCTCCAAACGAACCAACTACTACAACAGAAACAAGTGAAGAAGAAACAACATCAGAGTTCTATAAATTCTTCAAAGATAATATTGTAGCTTTTGGAGCAATTGGCCTAATTATTATTATATTTGGTTACGCTGTGGTATCTAAACACAATTAATATTGTAAAGTATAGAAAAATATTAATAAAAAACCATTTATTAATATTTTTTTTATTGATATACTTATTATGATAAGGAGAGGGTATGAAATATAATTTTTGTAAGAATTGCGGTTCACCAGTACAACCAGGAATGACTAATTGCCAACGTTGTGGAGCACCAGTAGATCAAGTTCAACCAGTAGATGAAAATAAACCAATGGCTCAACCACCTGGAATGTTAAGACAATTCTATGGTGATGGTAATAATATGCCAGATAATAATATGGCTCAACCAGTACAACCAACACCAATGCCTCAACAACCAATGGATAATATGCAACAACCTCCAATGGGACAGCCAGTTGAGCAACCAATGCCAATGAATAATAATGTACAAGGACCTGTTCAACCAATGAATCAACCTATGCCACAACAACCAGTACAACCAATGGGTGTTCCTATGGGACAACCAATGCCTCAACAAGTACCAGCTAAACAAAAAAATGCAATGGGTAGTGCTGTAGGTAGTATTGTTTGTGGTGTTATAGCATTGTTTATTTTCTGGTGGTTATCCCTATGTGGACTCGGACTTGGAGTATCAGCTATTAAACTTGGAAAACAACAAAATAATAATGGAGCATTCATTGTAGCTATAATTGGTATCTTAGTTTGTGTAGCTGATGTTGTATTGTACTTCTTAATTCAAAGTGGAACAATTGAACCATTTATTACAATTTAATTATTATTAGAAATTAAGTAATAAGTAATCTTATTACTTTTTCTTTTACTAAAATATCTATATTTTTTATTTTTTTTATGCTAAAATTAATAATAGAATAGGGAGTAAGTATGAAAAAGATTCTAATTATTGTTTTAATTATTATTTTTGTTATTGCTTTAGGTATCTTTTTATTTTTCTTCTTAAGAAGAAGGAAAAGAAACAAACTTATTAATGGTATTAACGATTTAGAATATAAAAAGAATGAACTTGATGGACTTCCTGTTTTAACAGAACTAGGAAAGATTGAAGAAATAGCTAAAAGTGAACAGTTAGAAGAGAAAGTAGTTGAGTTTAAAGATCGTTATGCTGCTTCTAAAGAAAGATTAGCTAAAATAACTGATGAATTAGTAATATTAGATGAATATGTATCAAATAGAGAATTTAAAGAGTATTATGATAAATATTCTGAAATAGAAGCTGAACTATATGAGATCGAAGAAGAATTAAATAGTGTTTTAGATGAAATAGATGATATTGCATCATATGAAGAAAAATATCGTGATATTGTAACAAAGTTAAAAGTTCGTTATCGTACACTTGAAAAAGTATATGCAAATAAAGAAGAATCCTTTGGCGATATTAAAAAAGTTATTAAGATGCAACTTGAGAATATTGAAAAAAGATTTGCGGACTTCGACCTTGTAATGGAAGAGAAGTTATATAACGAAGTAATCCTTGTAGTTAAATCTATTGATACAATGATAGATCATTTAGGTATCGTTATGGATGAATTACCTGATATCTTACTTTTACTTAATGATTTAATTCCAGGTCGTATTGAAGACTTGAAAATTGAATATGATCGTATGATAGAAGAAGGTTATCCACTTGAATACTTAGACTTCCCAACGAATATCGAAAAGATTGAAAAACATAAAAATGATATTTATGATCGAGCTAAAGTATTAAATATAACAGATAGTTTATTTGATGCTAAAGTAATTCTTGAATACTTAGATGGTTTATTTAAAGACTTAGAAGTTGAAAGAAATGCCAAGAAAACATTTGATATTAATAATGAAGAATTTGCAAAACGTTTAAAACTAGTTGATACAGCAATTAAAGATGTATATAACCAAATGGATGATATTAAAGCACTTTATGGATTAAAAGAAAGTGATTTAGAAATAATCGATAATTTAAGTCTTAAAACATCAAGCCTTAATAAAGATTATAAGAAATTATTAAGAGAAGTTAAAAAAGGAAAAAACTCTTATGTTAAAGAAAATATTGATTTTAATGTCTTAATAACTAGTCTTGATAGATTAAGTGATGAAGTAGATAGATCTATTAAATCTCTTGGTAGTATGTATGAAGATGAAGTAAGAGCTAGAGAAGAACTTCAAAGTATGAGTGAATTATTAGTTAAATGTCGAAGTAGAGTAAGAAATTACCAATTACCTATTATTCATGATGACTATTTTATTGAAGTATCTGAAGCAGAAGAAGCTATTGAAGCAGTTAAACAAGAACTTGAATCAAAACCTATTATTATTAAAACATTAAATATGCGAGTAGAAACTGCTCATGATTTAATATTTAAACTTAATAATCGTACTAACGATTTAATTAAATATGCATATTTTACAGAATTAATGGTTGTATATAGTAACAAGTTTAAGAAAGAAAAAGATTTATCTGAAGACTTATCTAAAGTAGAATTATTATATTCAAAAGGTGATTATAAAGGAAGTTATGATTTATGTCTAAAAATAATGGATAGCATAAATCCAAATTCTAGTAAAAAGATAAATAAGATATGTAATAATTAAGTTAGTTTCGACTAACTTTTTTATTGTAAAAGATAATAATATTTGTTATTATACCCAAAGGGAAGGAGAATACTTATGGTTTATTTAGATTATTCAGCTACAACATTAGTAGATAAAGAAGTATTAAATAGTTTTAATAAAGTTGTTAATGAATTTCCAGGCAATGCTAATTCTATACATAAATTAGGTATGGAAGCTAAGTTATTACTTGATAAAGCAACAGAACAAGTATCATCTTTATTAAAAGTTAAACCAAGTGAAGTAATATTTACTAGTGGAGCTAGTGAATCTAATAATCTAGCAATACTAGGTACTATTGATGCATTCCCTAACCGTGGTAAACATATAATAACAACAAAGTTAGAACATTCTAGTGTTCTTGAAACCTTAAAGTATTTAGAAACCAAAGGTTATATCATTGACTATGTTAAATTAGATAATGAAGGCAAGGTAGATTTAAATGACCTTGATTACTTACTTGATGAAAATACTATTTTAGTAACTATTTGTGAAGTTAATAGTGAAATAGGTATTAAACAAGATGTTAATGAAATAGGTAAGATTGTTAAGAAGTATCCAAAATGTGTCTTTCATGTAGATGGAACACAAGCTGTTGGTAAAAAAGAAATAGATTTATCTAATATTGATTTATATAGTTTCTCAGCTCATAAGATATATGGAATGGATGGTGTTGGGGCTCTAATAAAAAAAGAGTATTTAAAACTATCTCCTATTATTCATGGAGGTAAGAGTCAGACAATATATAGATCTGGTACTCCAACAGTGGCTTTGGATGTTAGTTTAGCTAAAGCTTTAAAGCTTATGCTTTCTAATTATGAAGATAGATATAATAAAGTAGTTAATAATTATAACTATTTAATGAATGAACTTAAAAATATTGACGGTGTAATAATTAATAGTAATAATAATTGTGTACCACATATAATTAATATGTCTATTCTAGGAGTTAAACCAGAAACGGTCTTACATGCTTTGGAACAATATGAAATATATATATCTACTAAAACAGCTTGTAGTGATAAAGAAGATTATTCATTAAGTGTTCTTGAGTTAACTAAAGATTTAGAGAAAGCTAAATCATCATTTAGAATAAGTATTTCATATTTAACAACAAAAGAAGAAATTGATTATTTCTTAGATAAATTTAAAATAATCGTAAAGAACTTAAAAGGTTTAGGTGATAAATAATGGATATAACTGATAATAGAGAAAGATTTAATCGTTTAATAATGATTAAATATGGTGAATTAACTACTAAAAAAGATAATCGTAAATTATTTATTAATGCCTTATATTATGATTTGCTTTATAAACTAGCAGGTCTTGACTTTGAAATAACAAGAGAAATGGCAAGAATGTTTATTGAGTTTCATTCTGAAGATTTAGAAATAATAAAGGAAAAGATTAATCACGTCTTTGGAATTCATACTTATGCTTTAGTTTATAAAGTTCGTAGTACTGAAGAAGCAATTACTAATGAATTAATAGAAAGAATTAAAGATAAGAAATTTAGTACATTTAAAGTAGAAACGAAAAGAAGTGATAAGAGTTTCCCAATAGATAGTCCAACATTTTCTAAAAAGATGGGTGGTGTAGTTCTTCGAACAGTACCTAATATTTCTGTTGATGTACATAATCCAGAGTTAACTATTAATATCGAAATAAGACAAGATTATAGTTATATTTTCTTTGAAGAGTTTAAAGGTATTGGTGGATATCCTTATGGTGTTCAAGGAAAAGGATTACTAATGTTATCAGGAGGAATTGATTCACCGGTTGCAGGTTATCTTGCTATGAAACGTGGTATTAAACTTGATGCTGTATACTTTGAAGCAATACCTCATACTAGTCTAGAAGCAAGAAATAAAGTAATTGAACTTGTTAAAAAACTTAATAACTATGGTCAAAGTATAAGACTTATTATTGTACCTTTTACCGAGATTCAAGAAGCAATATATAAAAACTGTGATCAAGAATATGTAATAACAATTATGAGACGTATGATGTATCGTATTATGGATAGACTGGTAAAAAGAAATAAAGCTCATGTTATTATTAATGGTGAAAGTATAGGTCAAGTTGCAAGTCAAACATTAACTAGTATGGAAGTAATTAATAGTGTTACTAATTTACCTGTTATTCGTCCTGTAGCTTGTCTTGATAAATTAGAAATAATTGATATTTCAAAAAGAATAGATACTTACGATATCAGTATTCTTCCTTTTGAAGATTGTTGTACTGTCTTTGTACCAAAACATCCTGTTATAAATCCTGTGATGGAAAAGTGCATCCGTGAAGAAGAGAAGTTTGATTATAATACAATGATTGATAAAGTTATTGAAAATTTACAGTATATTAAAGTAAATGATTATGAAAGAGACTATAACGATATTTTATAGTCTCTTTTTTTATGCTATATTAATAATAGGAGATTGATATGAAGGTAGCAAATGTATGGGATATGCCTTTTATTACTGATATTGAATATACTAACGATATAAAAAGACTTCAATATTTAATAAGAACAGGCAAGATAAGAGCGTTAAAAATTAAAGACAAATATGATGCTAGTAATAGACCTAACTCTACATTTGAAAATGGATTACATAAAGAAGGTATAAGTGTTAACTATGTATCTGATGAAAAACCTATCTTAATATCTAATAACCAAGTATTAACTAATTTTATTAGTCCAATATTTTATAAAGAACATGAAAAAGAAATAAAAGACGCTTATTATAAATACTTTAGAAGTAAAGAAGATGGATTCTTTAATATTTATTCATATCAATATTCACCAAAACTTCTTAATTTAATTATTAGAAAAAGACCAGGTAGTGTATATTTTCATGATATTGATCTTAGTGAAGAAGATATTAAGAAACTAAGAGCTAATTATATAAAAGCCTATACATTTAAAGATGGAAAAGAACTAGAAATAAGCTCAGACATTGTCTTAGGAAATCACTCTTATTATTTTTTACAAAATAATACTTATGTTGATTTTGAAGTCAGTGATCTTCAAAAATCAGATTTAAAAGGTATTAAATATATAAAAGACAATGCCAAAATTGTAATAAATAATAGTGATGGTATTGATGAAGAAGAATCTTTTAAAACAATTAAAACTTTTCTAGATGAATTATCAAAAACAGGGAAACATTATAGTATAGGGATTCCTGTAGAACGTAGATTCCTATTTAATTCGATAATTGGTAAAGAAAAATATAATAATATTAATATTAATGTACTTAATGATTTACATGTTTATTCTTTTGATGAATATTTAGATGAAGAAAAGATCTTAGATGATTTAGTTAAACCTATTATTGAAGCTGATTTAAGTCCTTTAGAAAGATATCTTGCAGTATATAATATTGTTAAAAACTATAAACCTTATAAAGAGATTCCTGGTGATGGTGAGGAAGTTATCGGTGCCAAAGAATCTAGATATATTAGATATATATTAAATAATGAATATATTGTTTGTGTAGGTTTTGCTAAACTACTTGAAACATTATGCGATAGAGTAGGTCTTCATGTTCAACAAGCATCAGTTTTAGTTGATACATCATATGATAATGGTTTCACTGAAGAAGAGAAAGCAGTCAATAAAAATGGTCATCAAAGATGTTATATATCAATCGATGATGATAAATATGGTGTTCATGGTATCTTTGTAGCTGATCCAACATGGGATAATGAACTATCAATGAATAAACTATCTCATGCTTTAATGACTTATACTAAAGTAGCTAATTCTAATAGAATGGTATGGTATGACATTTATAATCCAACTCTTGATATTCATAGTATGGATGATTTTAATAAGCAAATTAATTATATATATAAGAAAAGATATGAAAGATTCATGTCTGATCCTTCAGATATAGTATCTTTGTATGCAACCTTTGATGAAAGAGTAAGGATGGAAAGGGATCCAAAACTTAAAGACAAGATGACTGAAAAGTATGTTCTTCTTTATACATATGAAGAGATAATAAAAAGTATTCTAAAAGAAGTTAAGTGTGATTCTGGAACTAAAGAGTTTAATGTTGAACTTGATAGTTGTAAAAATGAACAAGATTATATTAACTTATTAACAAAAATTGGTAATTATTTACTAACTAGAGTTAATCAAGAAGTATCTGATGAAACAATAATTGAAGCATCTGTTAATGGAACTGCTAAAATTAAAGGATTAAATGAAGAGGAAAGAAAAAAAGAATACGAAAGTACAAAAAGACAATTTGATATTGATGAACAAAAAAATTTCCCTTACATAACAGAATCAGTAGACAACCACATCTGGACAAGAAAATAAAAATACCTTGCCAATTATATAATAATAAGTTATAATCACAAATGGAGATGTGATTATGTGTAATTATCAGATTGGTGATAAGTTTATTATACATAGTTATAAGCATGATAAAAGTATCCACAGAGCTTGGGATGAAGCAATTCTCTTAGATATTTGTGATGATTACTTAGTATTTGGTAATAATAAAACCGAAGTTATTGAATCAGATGGTAGAGTATGGTATACAAAAGAACCAGCAATCCTCTTTTTCTATGAACATAGTTGGTATAACGTTATTGGTCAAATAAAGACTGATGGCATATATTATTATTGTAATATTGCTAGTCCTTATGTAATAGAGGACAAGACAATTAAATATATTGATTATGATTTGGATCTACGTGTATTTCCAGATGGTGCTTTTAAAATCTTAGATAGAGGTGAATATAACTATCATAAGAAAAAGATGCATTATCCAAATGAACTTGATAAGATTCTTAAAGATGATTTATCTAGTTTAATTGAAATAGTTCGTAAGAAAGATGGTCCATTCAACCATGATTTGATTGAACATTATCATGATGTGTATAATAATCTAAAGAAGAGACATTAAGATGTCTTTTTTTATTATATGTAAAATGAGTGTAAAGGTAATTGATATAAAATAAGCAAAATGATAAATTAGAACAAGTTGCTTGAAAAAAGGCGATATTATTAATAAAGATAAGATAAGAAATTAAAGATTTTGTTTCTTATTTATCCTATATTATATATATAAGGCCTTATTAAGTAACGATTTCACGAATTAAATAAAAAAAGTTAAAAAATAGTTAAAATTATTGTTGACTTTCAACTCTATTCGTGATAAAATATCAAATGTTGTGTTCGAAGAAGAACAACTGCTAAAAATTATCTTTGAAAATTTAATGAAAAAAAGTTAAAAAAAGTTGTTGACTTTAATTTTCTTAAATGGTAATATTAATGCAGTTGTGTCGAAAAAAACACAACCAAGTAATATTCGTAAAAAGATATTGCTTTTTTATATCTCTTGTGATATATTACTTAATGCACTTCAAAAGAGTGCAAGAGATATTGATCTTTGAAAACTGAGCAAAACGTCAATTCAGCTAGGCAAATTTTTAAAATTGAATTAATTATTTTTTTTTGAGAGTTTGATCCTGGCTCAGGATGAACGCTGGCGGCATGCCTAAGACATGCAAGTCGAACGAAGTGACCTTTTGAAACGAAGTGCTTGCACGGAGCGGATAAAGATTTTCACTTAGTGGCGCAAGGGTGAGTAACACGTGGGTTATCTGCCTTTTAGACTGGGATAACAATTAGAAATGATTGCTAATACCGGATGATAAATAGAAAGATACGTTTTTCTATTTTAAAAGATCCCCTTAAAGGATCACTAAAAGATGAG
>JAEEGK010022567.1_pt1 | contig 13208 bp, 10 predicted proteins | sample 8958771 | NCBI WGS metagenome assembly JAEEGK01 (sample SAMN16246547, study PRJNA631951) | gut metagenome | biome: gut microbiome; feature: rumen; material: SC-attached | host: Bos | place: Iran: Karaj | collected 2018-10 | reverse complement strand
TAATCTAAATAGATATATATGGGGATTGGGGATTGGGGATTGGGGATTGGGCCCAATCCCCATCCCCATGTTAAAAGAATTAATTTTTAAATAAAGATTTTGTTAAAATTATAACAATAATTAAATAAAAAAAACTAAATTTATAAAATCTCTTTTGGAAAATATTTAAATATTATTTTAAATAAATTTACAAAAATTCAATAAATAATTTTAAACCAAATTAACATCCATTTTAATTTTTATTAAAAAAATATTGCAACAGATTAAGAATATTTTTAAATCGTCCAAAAATAATAATATAAATAGAAGAAATGGAAATTTGGGAAGAATATAAAAAAGAAAAAATGATTAATTCAAATAATTATAGTAAGATTTACCAAGTAAAAAATATAAAAAATGGTAATTATTTCATCATCAAAGAAATTAACAAAAAAAAATACAAAGATATTTTTAATAAAGATTTTGAAGAAGATTTTAAAAACAAAAATGTATTATTTAAAAGATATATTAATTCAAATAATTATTATTATATACTAATGGAAAAATGTTTATGTAATTTAGAAGAATATTTATTAATAAGAGAAGACTCATTATCCATTGAAGAAATAAAAAATATTTTAATTCAAATAAATAAATATCTAATAAAAAATAATAAAATAAATTTGAAATTATCAAATATTATGATTTGTTTGAATAAAATAAATAAAACAAAAATAAAAATATTAAATTATAAAGAAGAACAATTTTCATTTAGAAATTTAGGAATAATAATATATTATATGTTATTTAAAAGTAAAAATTATGATAAAAATAAAAATATTTTTGATGAAGATTTAAAAGATTTAATGACTAAATTAATAAATGAAAAAATAACATTTGAAGATTATTTTAATCATTCATTCTTTTTAAAAAGAAATAAAATAATTAAATTAAAGAATCTACCTTATTTTAATTTTAAATGTTTAAAACATTCTTTAATGAAAGATTCATATTGTATTAATTGTAAAAGAAATATTTGTAAAGATTGTTTAAATGAACATTATGACCATCACATTATTTCTTTTGAAGATATAGGATTAAATGATAAAGAAAAAGAAGAAATTAATGAATCAATTAAAATTTTTGAGAATAATATCGAACAAATGAAAAATAATCTTAAAAGATTTATTAATCAAATGAAAGAAATAAAAAATAATAAGAATATTTATGAAAATGATTATTTAAATAATTATAAAAAATTTTACATCAATTATATAAATGATTTAGGTGAAAATTTAAATGTTTTAAATTTTATTGATTTAATTGATTTTTCAAAGATGATATGTGAATATGAAATTAAAAGAGAAGATTTAAAAAAAGAAATTAGAATATTAAATTGTTATGAAGAAGCTAAACAAAAAGAAGAATATTTATTTGGAATTAATAATAAAGAAGAAATATTAAAAAATTGTAAATTATATGTTAATGATGAAAAAAAGGATTTTTGTTTTAAATTTACATTTACAAAAGAAGGTAAATATATAATAAAAATTATATCAATTAAACCTTTAGTAAATATAAACTATTTGTTTTCTTCTTGTTCTTCTTTAATTTCTTTAAATTTATCTAATTTTAATACTAATAATGTTAATAATATGAGTCATTGCTTTTATTATTGTTCTTCTTTAATTTCTTTAAATTTATCTAATTTTAATACAAATAATGTTAATAATATGAGTGGTATGTTTTCTTCTTGTTTTTCTTTAAAATCTTTAAATTTATCTGATTTTAATACTATTAATGTAACTAATATGAATAAAATGTTTTCTGGTTGTTATTCTTTAACTTCTTTAAATTTATCTAATTTTAATACTATTAATGTAACTGATATGAGTGGAATGTTTTCTTCTTGTTCTTCTTTAAAAGATTTAAATATATCTAAATTTAATACTATTAAAGTTAAAGATATGAATAAAATGTTTTCTTTTTGTTCTTCTTTAACTTCTTTAAATTTATCTAATTTTAATACTATTAATGTTAATAATATGAGTGGGATGTTTTCTTCTTGTTCTTCTTTAAAATCTTTAAATTTATCTAATTTTAAAACTGATAATGTTAATAATATGAAAGAAATGTTCTTAAATCTTAATAATAATGTTAAAATGATAACTCGTGATGAAAAATTATTGAATGAATTTAAGAAAAAAAATCAATATTAAGTTTATATATATTGTAAAACTAAATTATATTAATATTTTAATCATGTAATAAGTATCATAGACTCTATAAAAATATTAGTTTTCAAAAATAACAGTTATTGTAATTTTATTTGGAAAAAAAGATGATAATATAAAAAAATAAAATTAAAATACTACTTTTATTGAAATGATTTCTTATTAAATACAATAGTAAAATATTTTTTACAATTATTATACCATTAATAATTTATTAAAGACATAACAAAAGAATAAATTATTTTAAAATTAATAAAAATAAATATATTATTTAAATAAAATAATAATATATTTTATAACTAATAATAATTTTCAAGCAAATGACTCAGTCAATAATTAATTATCTTTGAAAATTATAAATAATGAATAAATTAAGATTATATTATTTATTATGTTTAAAGATTATCTATTATTATTATAATAGAAGAAATAATCTTTTAATAATGTTTTTTAATTTATAATATAAAAAACTTGATGAAACAATAATTAATTATTAATTGTATTTTTTAATTTCATTTTAGATTATGAAATAAAGATGTTTAATTTAAAGAAACTATTATAATTAATTTTTTATTTTCTTCATTTAATTTTTTATTCTATTTTTCCTTTTTTTTGAAAAATAGACATTAAAAACTAATTTTTTTTAAATGATAAGTAAAGATTTTTTTATTTATATGATTATTTAAGAAACATTTATCAATATTTATTGATGAATCAAAAAATTTCATTTATAAGACTCTCTTTTTTAAAAATAATAATTAATAATTTCAAAATAATATATCAATAATAAAATAAAGGACAAAACTATAAAAAAGGGATAATTAAATTCAAAGCCTTTTTATTTTTTGAAAACAAGAAATCTGATTTATTTAAAAAATTATTATTTAAACTTATTATCTTTGAAAAGAAAAAAATTTAGAATTCTTTTCTCAATAAAAGCTAAATATTCTTTTTATTTCATTTTAAAATTTTAATCTTAAATTATTTATTCAATTCAAACACAAAATCAAAAAACAAAAAAAATCAAAAAAAAAATAAACATTAAAAGATATAATCGTTAAAATAAATTATTTAAAAAATTATTATCCCTCTCTTTTATAAAATTTATTTTTTACTTTAAAAAAACATCAAAAAGAACATTCAAATAAAAAAGTAAATTTAAAAGTTAAAAAATGACTGATTGAAAATATCTAAAAAGTAAAAGTATATTAAATAAATAAAGTGAAAAATATAATGAGTAAAAATAATCAACAGAAAAATTAAAAAATTCAAACGAATATTATCCAAAATAAAATTATTTTTATGTTTAAAAAAAAGTCTATTTTTTTAAGGAGTATATAATCAAAAAAAAAAAATTTTAAATAATAAAAAAATTATATGATAGAATATTCATATTTATTATATCCAAGAGAAGAAGAAGAAAAAGAAAATGAAAATGAAGAAATGAATTTATTTTTAAATGATGATTTTTTAAAATTTAAAAAAGTATTTTCAGAAAAAGATGATCAAAATATTTATAAAGAAGAATCTAGAGAAAATGAGACAAATATTTCTGAAATAGAAGAAAATTCAAATTTATATTATTTAACAAATAAATCTAATGATGAGATAATTTTATACAATAAAAATAATATTAAATTAAGTAAAAGAGGAAGAAAAAAAAAATCAGAAAAAAATCAATTTCAATGTATTATTGGAAATAAATTTAAAGAACATAATAAATTTAAGCCTGATAATATTAGAATAAAAATAAAAACTCATTATCATAATTTTATTCTTAATTTTTTTAATGATTTCATTAAATCAAAATTCACTATTCAAAGATATAAATTTAGAAAAATTTCTTATTCAATTACTAAAGATGTTACAGTTAAAAATAATTTAAATTTAATGAATATGACTTTAAAAAAATTTTTAAGTCAAAGAATTTCTAAAAAATATAAATGTGATTATAATCAAAATGAAAAAACTATTAATACACTTTTACAAATGTTTAAAAATGAAAATGATAAGAATTTATTTAATATGAATTATGCAGATTTTTATAATCAATTTTATTTGACTAAAAATAAAGATGAAATTATTAATAAATTTGGTTTACAAAATAGAACTGAATTTTTTTATGATTTTATTCAAAGAATCAATCAAAAAAATTATGAAATTAGTCTAATTGACATCGCTGAAAATCATTTTGTTAGTTATTTTTCAAGAAATACTTATTCTAAATTTAGTCAATTTAATTTTAATATTAATGAAGAAAATAAAATTGAACAATTATCTCGAAAAATATTTAATGTTAAAAAGTATTCTAAAGAAAATATGAATTTAGAAAATAAAGATAAGAAAAAAATAAATGATTGTGATTTTCATTTTTTAAAAAGAAAAAGAGAATTAGAAAATAATAAAATTGATGAAGAATAAATTTGAATTATTTATGTAAATCAATTAAAATTTAAACAATTAGATGATGAACTATAATAATAGTTTTAAAAAAGATATAAATTATTCAAATAATTTAATATTATTAATCTTGAGTCATATATTTGAGATTATAATTATTTAATATGTGACTTTGACTAATTAAAAATTTAAAAAAAAAAACAAAATATAAATTAAAATATAATCATATCAAAATTTATAATATTATTTAATTTTTTTCTTATTTATTAAAATTCATTAATTATCTTTTTCATATTTTTTAATTCATAAATTGTTTCATTATCTTGAGAAACATTTAAACTTAATTTAAATAAATCTTTACTTTCATAATATTTTCATTAACATTAGAAATTCCTATTAAAGGAAGAAAATTAGAATCTTTTTCTTTATTATTAATATATTAAAAAGATTGCAATATCAAAAAATAATTTTAATATAGGAGGCTAATTATAATAAAAATTGGTATTCTTATTCTCAAGTAAGTGAAACTTGGTTTTGGAATAAATAAATTAAGAGAAAATGTAACAACATTAATTTTACACAGAAAAATAAAGATTCTTGTGTTTTTCAAAGAGAAGTTAAATAAACTAATATCGATAAATTTATTAGAGGTGAAATTTTCATTTTTTTTGATTTTGAAATTAGAGTTATTAATATGGAACATATTGTTTGAGAATTATTTAATATTAAACCTAAAATAAGTTTTATTCCTCAAATATTATTAATATGGTTTGAAAAAATATGCTTAAGATATGTTTTGAAAATTTATTAAAATTTCTTAAAAAATAGGTAATGATTATCAAAATAAAAATTTTTTTCAAATTGATTTTGGATTTATAATTATATTACTAATTAAGTTAGTAGTATTTAAGTTATAAAGATTTTGAAAAAATGATTATGGAAATAAAAAAGAAAAGTTTTTATAATGAGCCTAATTTACAAATTTAATTGAAGTTTTATAAATTATGTTTAATCCTATTTTATATTTAATTTTTTTTTTAAATAAGTTATTTATTTTTATTGTGATGATTCATTCAATTGCCTTTCAGTATTTTTTGAAATTCATCCTTAATATAATCAAAATATGAATTAATATTAATATCTTTATTTGTAAAATTAGCAATTTTATCAATTAAATTTTGAATAAACTCATTTTTTTTTCAATTATTTCTTTACAAGTTTCATTTTGAATTTTATGTTTTTATTTTTTTTTCAAAAGACAAATAAATTTCATTATTATTTAAATTTTGAATGTCAATATAATTCTCATCAAAATTTCCTATAAAATAATTTAGTTCATCTTTACATAAAATATCATTATATATTTGTATAAATTTATTCAACTTTGTCATAAAGTTTTTTAATTAAAAAACAATTTTTTTTTATTTTATAATAAGAAAAAATAAAAATAAGAAAAATAGGGATTGGTCCAATTCTCAATCCTTTTTTAATTTAATAATTTTTATCTTTTTTAAAAAATTTTATTTTTTTTAAAATCAGTTAAAATCAAATAAAAATAAATTTAATTTAAATATAGTTTACTAAAAAAAAATTTTTTGATTACGTGTCCTTTTTTAAAAATAGTTATTTAATTACTACAAAAGCCAATGTTAAAATAGATATTAAATGAAAACTATATTATTTATCTTATGTTTCACTTTCAGCTTTTCCTTTTATCATAATTTGAAAATCGGAATCGAAGTGATAAACAATTTTCAATATTATTATTCAACTTTATCTAAAGCAGTCGATGAAATTATAAAAAAAAATCAGACTCAGAAAATAAAAATAATTCAAAAAATGATGAAGAATTAAATGAATTAAAAAATTATATTAATACTATTATAAAATTTTTAGGAGATTATGAAAATGAAAAAGAAAAAATAAATAAATGAAAGATTTATTAGATAGGTTAGAAAATTTTGACCATTTTTCTACAATTTTAGGCGGAGGTATATTTGTTGGTGAAACAATTACAAAGGATTTTATAAAAAATGCTGGAAAATCAATAAAAGATATGCAAAAGACTTTTTGTGATGAAAATATCTGCAGTATTCCAACTAAAAATATGAAAGATACAATTGATTCGATTTCACAAAATTATCAAATTACTGAAAATATGGGTAAATTTTTTATAGGATTAGGAATAATAGGCCATGGATATTCATTTTATTCTAATTTTAATCAAAAATTTAAAAAATGCAATAATAAAAATGGAGAAGGTGCTGCTAAAGCTTTATTAGAAACTGGAGCTAATACAGCAAAAAATCTTGCTTCTTCTTATTTTGGAACTGCTTTAGGAACGCTTATTCCTGTCCCAATTGTTGGTCCTGCTCTTGGAGGAATAATTGGAAATTATGTAGGTAATTTATTAAATTCACAAATAGATATTGATTGTTAAATAATTAATAAAAAATTATTTCTATATCTAAGATTTTTATTTTAAAAACAAATATTTATAAAATAAAAAATTGACCAGAAAAAATATTATATATTTTACATAACAAATATATTACAAAGTTATTAACTATTTAAAGATAATTATAATCATTTTCTTTTGTCAGAAGCAAAAAATATTTCAGAAAAAGTATTTTAAGTTTTTAATGATAATATTAATTCTCAACTTGAAGGAAAATATCCTGTTCGGATATTTATAATTAATTTTTTGATGGACAAAATAGCTTAATTGATAGTTTTTGTAAAAATATTAGATACTTTATCAAGTGAACAAATTGGGATATATGTTTTAAAAGTATTTAATAGAATGAAAGATGAAATAGAAATTATTTTATAACAGAAAAATAATATTAACCAATTAATTCAAATTAAACCTTTTAAAAATTGAAGAGTCAAAAATTGATTTTTAAATTTATCGAATTTAATTCAAAATGCAATTTATTAATTCTCTGAAATTGAAAATTCAAATGATTATACTAAAAAATTATACAATCTTTATGTTCATTGTTATGGGTTAAAAAAAAAAATTAAATAATCAATTAGAAAAAATTTGAAAATTCAATACTAGAAAACAGCAATGAAAGAACAAAGAATTATCAGAAAGACAAAAATTTAGTAAATTCAATATTCAAGAATCTAAAGTTTTAAATTATAATGAAAAAAAGTACTTTCTAATGATATATATGAATCGATTTTATTTAATTTGAATTAAATGAAATTAATAGAATTAAACATATTATTAGTTTGGTTCATAATTAATTTCAGTTTTATTTCCTATATTATTATTAAATTCCTTTGAACTATCATAAAGAACACCATTTAATTTCTAAGTATTTATTTTTTCTTTGATAATTATAAAAGAAAAAATACATTATAAATTCATTTAAATAATTGTGAATGGTTGAAAAATAAAAAGTTTAATTATAAAAATTTTTTTCAATAGAAGTAAATAAAGAAATATTATAAAATTTAATTTAATAAAACAATTATTAAACAAAGTTAAAATAAAAAAAATATAAAATACAAAAACAAAAAGAATAAGATATTTCACTAATATATTCCAGTATATATTAAAAGAATGAAAATAATTCAAAAATAAATTTTAAACTATATAACTAAATTCATTTAAGTGAATTTAGGAAAAAATCTTAAAATTATTTAAATATTAAAAATCTTTTTATATTTTTAATTTATAAATTTTTTGTTTACCATTATTACTTTTATTATTATTATTATTTATAAGATTATTGTTACTTTTATTTATATTCATTGTACTTTCTCTTTCAATTTTTTTATCTTTCATATCTTTAGTTTCACTTAATAAATCATATTGTTCTTTTATTCTTCTATCAGAACAAATTTTTAAAAATTTATCTTGTGATGACTTATTATTTTTTTGTAAATTTTGAATTGTATTATCTTTAGATTCAATAATATTTTTTAAATTTTGAATATAATTCATTATATTTGGTAAACCTTCATTTTCTACATTTATATTTAAATTTTTCATATTTTCAATTTGAGATTTTTGAACTTTTACAATATTCATTAATTGAAGAGCATAATTTTCATTTTGTTTTATTTCTTCATTTTTATTTTTTAAAATATTTTCTATTTTATTTACTTTATTTCCTAATTGATTTACTTTTTCTTCTTGTTTTAAAATTATATTTTCTAAATCAATTTTTGCTTTTTGAGTAAATGAATATTCTTCTAAAATATTATTCATTTTTTCTTTTAATTCTTGTATTTTAAATTCTTTTTCATTTATTAATTTAGAATTATCTTCATTTACTTTTAAATATGCTTTTTCTTTTTTTTTAAATTCTTCAATAAGTTCTTTTTTTATTTCTTCTATTTTTAATGTATTATTATTATTTATTTTTATTATTTCTTTTTTGTTGTTTTCTTTTAATAAATTTATTTCTTCTTCTGAATATTTTTTTTCTGAACTTTTATTTATTTGTTCTTTTAAATTTTTATAATCTTCAAATAATTTATTAAATTTATCATTTAATTTATTATTTTCTTCTTTTAAATTTTTGTGGTTTTCAGATAATTTATTACATTTATCATTTAATTTATTATTTTCTTCTTTTATATTATCATAATCTTCTTTAATTTTTGTTGTTTCTTCTTTTATTTTATTATTTTCTTCATTTAATTTATCATATAATTGTTTAGAAATTATTTCTTCTTTTTTTTCTTCAGTTTTATTAATTTTTAATTTTTCATTTTCTTCTTTTAATTCTTTAATAATTGATTCTTTTGAATTATTATCTTTTTCTAATTTTAATAATCTATCATTTGAATTATATAATTTTAATTCTAAATCTGTAGTTTTCTTTTTTAATTTTTCAAATTCTAATTTATATTTATTTTCTAATTCTTCTTCTTTTTTTTTAATATCTATTGGAGTTTTATCATCTAATTCTTTTTTTAATTTTTCTATTTCATTTAATTTAGATAAATTTTGTTCATTTAATTTATTTATTTCATTATCTTTTTGTATTTGTAATTTTTTCAAATCATCTATTATATTATTTGAAGATAATAACTCTGAAATTTGTTTGTCTTTATTTTCTAATAATTCAATTAAATTTTTTAATTTATTTGGTAAATCTAAAAAAACATTATTTAAATCTTGTTCTTTTGTTTCTATTAAATTATTTATTATTTTAATTGTATCATTTTGAGACTATAATAAAAATAAATAAATATTGTTTACCATTTTTTTAATTTCTGTTTTTTTTTATTTATTTATTTTCATTTAAATAAATAAACAAATAATAAATATATTATATTAAATATTATTTAAATTCAAAAAAAAAATTAAAAAAAAATAATGATTAAATTTAAATATTTGTCCCCTACAAATTTTTTATTATTCTCTTTAAATTGAAAAAACCAAAAATAAAAAAATATAAAAAACAAAAAAACAGAATTAGGAAAAATGGAATTAGAAGAAATAAATACTTCAATAAGAAAACCAAATAATAATTTTGCAGAAGAAATATTTGAAAACCAAAATTATCAAATAGAATTTTTAAGAGAAAAAATAAAATTATTAGATACAACTCAATATAAAATAGAAGGAACTTCATTAGAAATAATAAATCAAATTTATCAAAAACCAGAATTACTAAAAAATATAATAAGAATGATTTCAGAAGAATTAAAAAAAGATTATTTAGAACGAATACCTTTTTTATATTTAATGAGTGATATTTTTAATAGATGGAAAAATGATTTTGATTTAAAGAAAACTTCAATTAAATTACCTGAAGAAATATTTAAAGAAATAATTGATATACTACAATTTATTTCAAGAAGTATTGATTCAAGAACTCAAAATGAAATAGAAAATATTTTAAATATTTGGGAAGGAAAAAAAATTTATTCTAATAAAGAAATTAAAATAATTAAATTTTGTATTTCTTTAGTTTTAGAACCTCAATTTTCTATGAATGAAGATGAAAATAAAATTTTATTTGATTTAATTTCCACTAACATTTATAATATTGATAAAGAAATTATTAATTATTCTAATGAAATGGATGCTATAAATAGTGAAAATAATGATAATATCGGTCAACACAAATATAATTTTTTAAAAATGAGTAGAGATTTTATTAGTAATCAAATGAATATTTTTAATACTTATCTTAAGTATATTAATATTATTGATTCTATTTTAGATAAAATTGATAATTTTAAAAAGAATAATAATAATAAAAGATTTAATAATTTCAATAATAATTTTAATAACAATCTTAATAATAATTTTAATAATAATTTAAATAATAATTTCAATAATAATTTTAATAATAATTTTAATAACAATTTAAATAATAATTTTTAATTATATGCTTTTTGAAAATAAATTAAAATTTAATTTTTTTGTTCCTTTTTATTACTTTGTTTATTTATTTTACTTTTATTCAAATTTTATAAAAATTAAATTTCTTTTATTGTTTTAACTTCTTTATCAATATTATTATTTCTTTTTTGGAAAAAATTATCCATTAAACTTTTATCAATTTGATTAGAAGAAAGTTCTTCAAGAACAGTAAAATTGTCAAATTGAATTAAATTTTCAGGAATTGTTTTTAAAAAATCTTCAAAAATTTTATTATCAGTATTCATTTTTAATTAAAAAAAAAAAATTATTTTTTTAATATAATTTAACTTATAATATATCTATTAACAAACAAAATAATAATAACAATTGTTATGTAATATCTTAAAAAAAATTTATAATTACCAATATTTCTAATAAAAACAAAAATATCATATTAAATATTTTTTTTTATTTTAGAACCATATTTCATTAAAGAAGGACTGAAACTTTTTTTTGAAAGATGTAAAAAATTATTTAATTTAAAAGATTTATTTTTAACTGTTCGTATACTATTATTGTCCATCAATAATTCTTCATTATTATTTGTTTTAAAATAAGAATTTTTATTGAAATGATTAATTAAAGAACTATTTCTTCCATTCATAAAAAATAATTTACTCTTATTTTTTTTAATTTGTATTTTTTTTTCATTATTATTAAAAATTTTATATTTTATAAAAGGAACTTCAGATTTTTTAATAGGACATAAATTTATTTTTTTAATTGAATTTGATTTATTTAAATTTATTATTTCTGGAAAAGTGTCTTGACTAAAACTTTTTTTCTTTTTATAAGAAAATAAATGAATTCTCACTTTTCTTCCAGAAATTTTATCAAAAGGACTTTTTAAATTTTTTCTTTGATAATTATTATTATTTTTATTAAACATATTTTTATTTGAATTAATAAAAAGATTAAAGAACATTGTAACTGAAATCATACTTTTAAAATTTTTTAATTTATCAATTTTTTCTAAATTTTCAAAAAGACTTAAAGGAATTTTTTCATTATTAATATTTCTTTGAATCCAAGGATGTTTTAAACCTTTATTAGCATTATATCTAAAACTTTGTTGAAACTTACATAATTTCATAAATAAATTTCTAGCTAAATTAGGGAAAAAAAAAGGGAAATTCCAATTTTGAAAATTAAGTATTTTATCAATATATTGTTTTTTATTAATATTATAATAATAAAAAGGATGTTGACCTCCACTTTCTAAAATATATAAAATAATACCACAAGAAAAAATATCAGTTAAATTATCATAATATTTTTCCTTTATCATTTCAGGAGACATATAAATTAATGTTCCACATTTTTCACTATAATAATTAATTTTATCAGAAATACCAAAATCACATATAATTAAACTATTTAAATCATTTGGTTTTTTAAACATTATATTTTCTGGTTTTAAATCTCTATGAACAATTCCCATTTTATGCATATAATTTAATCCTTCTAATATATTCTTTATTATTATTGAACTTTCTTCATCTTTTATAAAATAATTATTCTTGTTCTTTAATTGATATCTATTTATTATAAAATCTTTTAATGATCCTCCTTCCATTAAATCCATTATTAATATTAAATAATTTTCTAAATTTATTACTTCTTGTAATTTTATTATTCTTGGATGATTTAAATATTTAATTATTTTTTCTTCTTGTTTTATTTTTGAATTAAAAGATAGTTTCTTTATTATTTTCGCTGCAAAAATTTCTCCTGTTGATTTTTTCTTCACTGATATTACTAAACCAAATGATCCTTGACCTATAAAATTTAATGGTTGATATAAATCTATAAAATTTAATTTGTGACTTATTTTTAATTGTTCTATTTTTATGTTAAAATGATTTTTATTTAGTTGATTATATAATTCTTCTTCTGATTCTTTATCTTTTGTTGTTGCTAATGTTTTTTCTTTTTCATTATTTTTTATTTCATTATAATATATAAATTTCTCTTCTTCTGTTTTTGGAATTATTATTTAATGAGATAAATAAGTTTTTAAATTTATTTGATCAAAAACAGAATCTTTAGTATAGGATTTTTTGGTATTTATCATTTTTAATATAATATTTTTATTAAATAATTATTTTATTTTTTAATTTTAAAATATTTATAAAATCTATTTTGCTCAATTTTATTCTCATTTATTCTTTATTGGGGATTGGGGATTGGGGATTGGG
>JAEEGK010022562.1_pt1 | contig 13211 bp, 13 predicted proteins | sample 8958771 | NCBI WGS metagenome assembly JAEEGK01 (sample SAMN16246547, study PRJNA631951) | gut metagenome | biome: gut microbiome; feature: rumen; material: SC-attached | host: Bos | place: Iran: Karaj | collected 2018-10 | reverse complement strand
TAATAATTTTAAGATTACGAAAAGGAGGCGATTATGGAATACGCAGAAGTTCAGATCAAAGTGCCAAAAGCAATGCAGACTTATTTTTCTGACGAATATGTGATTGAGTCTGGTGAAGAATTAAAACGTAACGCACTGCTTCTTTATCCTTATATTCATAAAAATGTTATTTCTCATGGCAGAGCCGCTGAAATCTTAGGAATAAAAAAACTTGATTTGATTGATTTGTATGATGAAATGGGTTTTCCATATTTTGATATAGATATCAGCGATGTAATGCAGGATATGCAGAATTTCCGGGATTTAAAGAAGGCTCTTGCATGATAGTAATTTCTGACACTACGCCGATAATTTCTCTTCTAAAAATAAATCATCTGGACTTACTAAACAAACTGTTTGGGGAAGTTCAGATCCCAAAAGGTGTTTTTGCAGAACTTACAGAAAATCCTCGTTTTCAGAAAGAATCAAAAATAGTTCAGACATGCGATTTTATAAAAGTTGTAGAAGAGATTGATGAAGGTTATGTGACGCTTCTCCGCCGTTCAACAGGTCTTGATTTGGGCGAAAGTCAGGCAATTTATCTTTCCGATAATGGCAAAGCTGATATGCTTTTGATGGACGAAGTTCGAGGTCGCGAAGTTGCAACTCGAATGGGAATTAAAATCATGGGAACAATTGGTATTCTTGGTATTGCCTATCAAGATTCAATTATTTCAAAAGAAGAAATCAAAGATGCTGTTGAAATCTTACGAGATGCAGGACGCCATATCAGTGAACGGCTTTATGAACAGCTATTGAAAATGATTGAAAATAAAAGTTAAATTTTTATAGCAAATCACGACATCAATTTGCCATCGAATTTACCGCAAATTTCTCATTTAATTTGGCGCCTTATTTTTCCACTAATCTCCGATTGCTTTACCATTTATATATCACCTTTACGCTGCCTGAAACACGGATTTTTCCCTTTTTACTCTTTAAAACTGTGCCAACCTGTAGTGTTTTATTTTCTTTGTCAGATGTTTTTGTCGTTTCAGCACTGAAAGAAACTGAAGATAATATTCTATTCGGAAAATATGCGAAAAAAGAAATATCTTGTGTTTTTTTATTATCTTTTTTTTCCTCTGTTACAGAATAGCTGTTTTTAGCACTTGCTTTCCACGAATGAAATGAATGAGAAAGTTCAAATCCTGCCGAATATTTTAAATCATCAAATTCTGCATGTTCAGATTTTTTTAAAGGAATGTGCGAAATCTTAAAAGTTGAAAGAAAATCTGTTTTAGGAAATGAAAATTGAACTGCGGTACCATAGAAAAAATCTGTTGTTTCTTTTTCTGGAAGCAAATCTTTCTTTTTTTCTTCCACCATGGCAGAAATTCCAAATGCAAAATTAATACCAGTGTTTTCAAAATAATTTCTGTATTGCGGATTTAATTTTGCCTGAAAAATCACAGGTTCGGGAGTAGGCGAGGAATTCGCACTGTAAAGTCCTTCTTTTAAATCCTTGCAGAAAAACCGGTCTGTTGCAAAAAAATCAGTTTCGATTAAAAAAGAACCGATAATAGTGCGGTTTTCATTTCTTACCCAGAACCTGAAGTTTTCAAATGGATTCTGGTGTATGCCAACTGAAAGTTGTATTTTATTGGCAGGAAATGAAATGTTGTTTATCCAGACAAAAGAATCGTACCAGGCTGGAGAAAAGTATTTTGTTTGCCTGAACCATGAAGTTTCTTTTTTGGGCTGAAGGAAAAATCTTCCGCCTGCAATGCCTGTAAAAAAAATAGAATGTCTGCTGAATTTAAAATTTCTTCCTGCGCAGAATAGAAAATCGCTTGAAGGAAAACATGCACATTCAAAAATCCAGTTTTCTGGAAAAAAACTTATGCTAGTGGATTTTTCCTTTTTTGAAGAACTGATACCGGGAAGAGCTGCGCCAAGTCCGAAACTTTTACCGAATGAGTTTTTTATCGCATTTTGATTTGTAGGGAACGCCGGATTTTTTAAAAGTGAAATACTATTTGAATAGCTTAAATTTCCTGTTTTTATTTTAAGCGGAAGATTTTCATAAAAGATTTTCTTTGCATCTACAGAAATGCCAAACCTTCGGTTTTCGATTTTATCGATTGCATTTTCCGCTGTTTTTGAAAAACCGTTTTCTTCGTAAGAATCTATAAAAAATGTGAAGTCCGTTTTCGGGAACAGTGAAAAATATTTTACGTCAATTCCATTAGAATGCAGTGAAAATCCCTGCTGGTTTTTTATAGAACCGTTTTTCAGTGTGTCTGAAATGGTGTTTTCATTGTGCTGCTTTTGGAAATTTAAATATGTGTTTGAAACGATTTCTGCGTAATGGAAATCCGTCTTTTTTTGCGGAGAACAAAAGATGCTGGTGACTGTAAAACTTACAGACACCAGCAAAAGGAGGTAATTTCTATGAGCCAACCAATACAACAGAAACACATAATATATATAGGGCTAGAGTCTGAATTTTATGCACAAATTTCAGAAAAAAATAATAAAAAAATTGCAAAAACTACGATTTTCGCCCAAAAACAGCGCAAATGTTTCCAACCCGCCTTTGCTTCATGTCTATTCCGCAAAAAAAAATCACGACATATTGAATGTCGTGATTTTAATAAACTCGCTGTTTTTTTCAGTTTTCTATTTTGCGGCAGTTGAATCAGTTATATAGGCTTTTGAATCCTTAAACTGGTCAATCTGTAAGATTTTGTTCTTCCAGTATTCAGCTTCGCTCTTTGTTGTATAAGGACCGACTCTTACGCGGTAGTAAACCTTGTTTTTATTATCCGTATAAGTAAATACTTCTGCAGGAATTTTATTTTCAGAAAGCGTTGTACGTGCATTGTCGGCAGATTTTTTTGCTGTATATGCTGCTGCCTGAACCCAGTATTTTGCTTTTGCAACACTCTGTGCTGAACTCTGCGCAGATTTTGACTGAGACTGAACTTTCTGTGAAGTCTTTGGTTTTGCACTTGCGGCAGGTTTAGCAGCCGGTTTTGAAGTCGTTCCTGTCTTTGCTGTAACTGTATTTTTTGCTGTGTTTTCAACTGCATAGGAAGTGTTTTCTGTTTTTGCCTGAAGATTAGCTTCTTCTGCAGCGGATTTTAATGTGTTCAAGTCAATAGTTGTTGTTCCTGCCTGACCTGAAACATTATAAACATTTGTATTTTCTGCAATTACAGTTAAATCTCTGACCTGCTGAATATTCTGTCCCGGTTCGCCATAGTTGTTATTATCTTTCTGAATCTGGAAATCTGGTGTCTGAACTGAAAGAGCTGAACTTGATGTATTATCCTGCTTTGAAGGAAGTTCCCAGCCGCCGCTTGGTGTTTGCTGGTTTGGAACCTGAACTTGTGCAATAGAAGGAGTCGGATAGTTTGACGGTGAATAAAGAATGATTGCAGCACCGATTACAACAAGTAAAAATACGCCTGTAGCAGCTATAATCCATAAAGTTTTTTTCTGTTCCATAAATCAAAGTCCTTTGGACGAACGGTTTCAAAAGTCTGTAAAGTTCTGTTCTAAACTGTCTGAAACAGACTTATAAAAACCTTCGCAATATATTCTAAATATCGGTATTTGATTTTTTACCTTTAGGAGATTTTTTAGAGAAGGGCAGATGCCGAAAGGAGCCAGAGCGCGCTCGTTCAAGATTCTTTATAAAATTTCAGTCGTGTCTGCGGTCTGAAACAGTACCGTTCAGAATCTGTAAAATATGTAAAACTTTTTTTCTTAAGGATTTTAATGAAGATGAATTGCTGATTTTGTATACCGGAATGCCGGTTTCCTTGTAAAACTTAAAAAGTTTTTTCTGTGCGGCAAATCTTTTTAGAATCAGCCGGGGCGGAATATTATCCCGTCTTTTTGCACGCAAAAGCCGGATTATAAGCGGAGAATCAACAAAAATAACTGCAGTGCACATCTGCATAAGTTCCGGAATTTTGTATAAGACTGTGGCGTTAAAAACAATGTTTTTATCCGAGTTAGAACTTACAAACTCCTTTGCCATCTGCGTAACTGCGGGATACACAATACTTTCCTGCCTTGCAACAAGTTCGGCGTTTCCGAAAATCAGTTTGCCGAGGGCGCGGCGGTTTAGCGTCCCGTCCGATTTTGACAGGACAATATTTTTTTCAGCCGCTTCTTTAGAAAAAGCTGCGATAATCTGTGCCGTTTTTTCTTCTATGGCTTTATGAACTAAGCTGTCAAAATCGACGCATGCTAAACCGCCGCGCCTTTCAAGAATATCGGCCACCGCATTCTTTCCGGCCGCCATCTTCCCTGTAAGACAAATGATCTTTTGACTGCCTGTTATGGTTGGCTGCGCCACAACGGCCGGCTGCGCCCCCTGCGCATTTTCGTTTGCCACCACGTTTTCGTTTACCAGCGGCGATTTTTCCACCATATTCATCAATGGAATTCTCCCCAGTTTTTGCCGTATTCAACAGAAACCCTTAACGGAACGGAAAGTTTTACTGCGTTTTCCATCTTGTCTTTAATCAATGCAATTGTTTCTTCTATAATAGACTTCTCGTCCGGGCATTCAAAAATCAATTCATCGTGAACCTGAAGCAAAAGATGTGCTCCGTTTGCTTTTTCGCGTAAAGCAAAATCCACATCAAGCATCGCCTGTTTTACAATGTCAGCGGCACTTCCCTGAATCGGTGAATTAACTGCAATACGTTCTGCGGCAGATTTTTCCATTTTGTTTCGGCTGTTAATAGCCGCAATAGGCCGCTGCCTTCCAAAAATCGTAGAAACATAGCCTGTTTTCTCTGCATCGCTTACAAGCTTCAGTTTATATTCCTGGATTGCAGCGAATGTTGCAAAATAATTATTTATAAAATCCTGAGCCTGCGTGCGCGAAATTCCTAATTCATTAGAAAGGCGGAAGGCGCTCATTCCGTAAATAACGCCAAAGTTAATCGTTTTTGCAAGCCGTCTCTGCTCTGGTGTTACCCGCTCACTTTCTACGCCAAAAATCAGCGAAGCCGTAAACCGGTGAACGTCAATTCCTTCGTTAAAGGCTTTCTGCATATTCGGGTCGCCTGAAAGGTGGGCAAGAACTACAAGTTCAATCTGCGCATAATCTGCAGAAATTAAAACCGTTCCCGGAACAGCCGTAAATGCTGAACGGATTTTTCTGCCTGCTTCATCACGCACAGGAATGTTCTGCAAATTCGGATCCCGGCTGGAAAGTCTTCCCGTTGCAGTTCCCGTCTGCATAAAACTTGTGTGAATCCGCGAATTTTTATCTGCAAGTTTTGGCAGTGCTTCCACATAAGTTGACTGAAGTTTTGCAAGGCTTCTGTAGTCAAGAATCTTTTTTGGCACCGGATTCCACTGCGCAAGTTCTTCAAGCACCGCCGTATCTGTCGAATAACCTGTTTTGGTTTTCTTACCGGGCTTCAAGCCCAGCTCCGTAAATAAAACTTCCTGCAGCTGCTTTGTAGACGCGATATTAAATTCATGGCCGACCGTTTTGTAAATGTCCTGCTCGGTAAGGGCAAGCTGAGCGGTCAATTCCTTGTTGTATTCAAACAGCGCGTTTTTATCCAGATGAATTCCGTATAACTCCATTTCAGAAAGAATTGGAACAAGCGGCATTTCAGTATTCCAGAATAAGGAAGAAAAACCTTTGTGCACGATTTCAGCTTCTAATTTCTGCCACAGCTGAAAAGTAAAATCTGCATCCTCTGCGGCGTAAGGAACGGCTTTATCAAGCGGAACATCGGCAAAGGTTTTGCCTTTTTCTACAATGTCATCAAATTCAATTCCTTTAAGGCCAAGCTTTGTTTCCGAAAGTGCTTCAAGTGAATATGCGTTTCGTCCAAGCCGTTCAGGCTCTAAAATCCATGCCGCAATCATCGTGTCTGCTATTTTGCACAAAGGTTTAGTATAAATGCTGCTTTTTCCTGAGCTATCGTTTGCCGTATTGTCGTCAGCGTTTTTGCCGGTAAAATCAAAGCCGTTAGACCGGAGCACTTCGTAGTCAAATTTACCGTTGTGCATAATAACGGTTGCATCTTTATTGTTAAAAATCTTTTCAAGCTGCAAAAATGCTGCTTTTTTTTCAAGTCCCGGTGCAGAAAATAAATCCTGGGCTGATGCAAGCGGAACATAAATTGCCTTGCCTTTTTCATGGCATAGAGAAAAGCCCAGAATATTTGCAGTTGTTGTATCAAGGGAATCTGTTTCGCAGTCAAAAGCAACGCAGATTTTTTCCATTTTAAGAACTTCATTTATATAGAAAGAAAGTTCCTGTTCTGTTGTAACTGCCTTGTAATCACCGTGATTTTGGACTGGTTCTGCTATTGGAGCTGTCGGCACGCTTCCTGCCGCAGAAGAAAAATCGTTCGTGTTTTCTGCCGGGGCTGGAATACTGTTGTTTTCTGCCGTGTCTCCAGTTTCTGCCTGTATATTATCCGCTTCTGAATTTTTTGAGCCGCCCAATGTGGCAAGTGTTGCATACTGTTTTGCAACCGATGGAACTCCAAATTCTTTTAAAATCCGCGCCGCTTCGGCAAAATTCAGTTCTACAGGGCGCAAAGAATCTTTTTCTGTAAGCGGAACTTCGTAGCAAAGCCGAATCAGTTTTTTAGAAAAAAATGCAGAATCTTTTCCGGCGCGGATTTTTTCACCTATCGCACCTTTAATTTCATCTGCATGCTCGTAAATCCCTTCAAGGCTTCCGTACTGGTCTAAAAACTTGCAGGCAGTTTTTACGCCAACGCCTTTAACGCCAGGAACATTATCCGCCGTGTCGCCGTAAAGCGAAAGCAAATCCAAAAGCCGCTCCGGTTCAACTCCCCATTCGGCTTTAACGCCTTCTTTGCCTATTATTTTCCAGACATCGGCATGGTCGGGCTTTAAAATCTTTGTTGTATCGTCTACAAGCTGCATCAAGTCCTTATCGCCTGACATAATCCTGCATGGCCTGCCTGCTTCGCTGCATTTTTTTGCAACGGTTGCAATTATGTCATCTGCTTCGTAGCCGTCAACCTGCAGAACAGGAATGCCCAAAGCCTTTAAAACGCTTTCAATCCACGGAATCTGTGCATGCAAATCTTCCGGGGTTTTCGGGCGGGTCGCCTTGTACTGGTCGTACATTTCGTGGCGGAAAGTCGGCGTTTTAGAATCAAATGCCGCGGCAATATATTTTGGCTTGTAATGGTTTAAAACCGTATATAAATTCCTGAAAAAACCGAAAAGGGCAGAAACATTGTTTCCCTGTGCATTGGTCAAAGGCCTGTTTATAAAAGCAAAATAACAGCGGTAAATAAGCCCGTAGGAATCGAGTAAGTAAACTGTTTTATCATTTTCATTGTCAGAATTTAAATTTGAATCATTCATGTGCAAAGTTTAAACGACCCCCGCACAAAAGGCAAGCGCCCTTATCACACCGCACTGGCTCTGTCAACGTTGCATGTCATGCTGGACCTGATCCGGCATTCTGTTTTTGAAGATATCAGCACAGGTTCATGTACCGCGTTGGTAAAGCCCATTCACAAAAAACAGCGCGAAGGAGAGTTGAGGAGTTCAAAAACACTCTGTTGTGCTGCCGCTTCAGCGGCAAATTTCTATGGTTCCAAGTCACAACAGCGTGTAGCGCGATATCGCGCGGTTTTGAAATCCTCATACTTGACTGGGAGCTGTTTTTTTTAAGAAGTTGTTGAAAAATTTGGCATGTTTTACACCGCCCTTAGGAGATGCTGAATCGAGTCGACAGAAGATTTATTGCGAATACAGGGGAGCAGGGCGGCTTGCGAACACTACCGCTTTCAATTGACAGACAGCTTGTGAATGTTTATTCTTTATAATAGATGAAAAAAATAGAAATCAGTCCTAAAGTAATCCGCTTAGCAGTTGTTTTTGCCGTTGCACTATTTTCCGCATTTATACTTTCTTCCTGCTATAATTCTGGCAGTGCAAAAAGCATAGAAAGTGAAAAGCTTTTTACCCTGGAATATGGAAAATTCGATAATCAGCTTAATCTGTTTAATATATCTTCCATCGGTAACATAAACACTTATATCGCAATGCGGGACGGTTTTTTCTATATTGCCAATGGTGAATCTTCTAAAATAATGGAAATGAATTCCTATGGCGACCTTTTAACCCTTTATTTTAATAAAGATAAAGGCTTAACTTCGGATTTTGAACTTTCCAAAGATTCAATAGACAGTACAAGAAAGGCCGTTGTCTATCCGTTTAATACGCTTGGTGTTATTGCAGTTGATTCCCATAAAACTATTTACGTTGTAGATTCTCTGCCACAGGAACAGCAGATTTCTGGTACTGATGAAAATCTTTTGTATAGTCAGGTTATTCTGCGTTTTTCAAGTGACGGAAAAATTCTTGATTATATCGGGCGACAGGGAGTAGGCGGAACGCCTTTTCCATTTATAAAAAAGATTTACACAACAAAGAATGATGACCTTGTTGTTGTCTGCATAACGAATAATGGTCTTAATATTTACTGGTTTAATTCCGCAGGACAGCTTTTATATGTTATCCCGATAAACGATACTGAACTTCCTAATCCGTTTGTAAGTCAGTCTGGTGAAGATTTTTATATAACTGTTGACAATGTTATTCCTTCTGCGGATTCTAATACCCTGTTTATAAAAATTGACTATTTTGGTGCATATATCGATCAGGATTCTAAAGTTCAGTCCGGAATTGATTATGCCAATACGCTGCTTTATCCGTTTAACGTTTCAACCGGTGTTTACGGGGAACCTCTAAAAATTCCTCCTTATGAAGAAGATGTTTCTGACGGTTTTGGTAAAGTTACCTATACAACTTCTTATGAGTTTATCGGCGTTACGGATTCCGGCTGGATGTTCTTTTCAATTCCTGTAAAAGACGGTTACAGGCTTCAGATAATTCAGCCGGGCGGACAGCGTATTTTGAATCGAAAAATAAAAGTAGAAAACGATAAGCTTTTGTATTATACCTTCTCGCTTTCTGAAACTGGAATTTTATCCGGATTATTTGCCTATTCAGACAAAGCGACAGTTGAATGGTGGCGCATTGATAGCCTCATTGAAAATTTAACTGAAGGCTAAAATTTTGGATTCTTGGATTTAGGCGATAGGTACAGGCGGAAACTTTTATGGCATACGGCGATAATATTGATGAAGGTTATTCCGAAGGCGAAGAACATCTGCACTTTTATTACAATCAGGAAGAGCGTTTAAAACGTGCCCCAAAGATTGTGCAGGATTATTATTCCGGGGAATTTAAGCTTAATAAAGGTTTTAGGGTTCTTGTTGCTAACCGCGGAAACAGGTTTATCCTTATAGTTCTTGTTTTGTGCCTTATTATGGTCGGCTTTACATCATTGTTTGCTTCGTTTGACAAAGGTAAAATTGAAAACCTTAATTTTACGCTTTCCGCCTTTTCTTTTGAAGAAGAAATTTATGTAAGCCTTAAGGTAAATTCTGCAAAGCGAAAATCTTTTCCAGTCAATTCAAATGCTGAAAACTCTTCGGATGCGAAAAAATCTGGTACTGAAATTCCTGTAAAAGTTGATTTTTCCTGCTTTGATGCAGACAAGCAGCTAATCTTTACAAAAACAATTGAGGGAATTTTCAGCGGAGAAGAGCTGTATATAAGGACAAAGTTTTCTGATTATGATATACTATCCGTACGTTCAGATGTTGAAGCTCTTGAACGAAAGTGTACTTTGACTTCGACAGTTCAACGCAAATAAAAGTTTGTGGGGGTTGTAATGTTACAGTTTTATTTTCTTTCAATTTTATTGAATCTTCTTACAGGTCTTGTTCTTTTATATGCAAATATTTTTTCAGAAGACCAGAAGGCAGAAGTCCACTCTGAAAAGACTGAAAAAGCCACAGGTAAAATAAAAGAACTTATTTCAAACACTGCTTTTTTTGAGAATAAAACCTTTTTACTGGTTGTAGGAATTCTGGCAACCTTTACAGGCTTGATGAAACTTCTTTCTGTTGTACGTAACGATATCCCTGTTATTGGCGATTTACTTCCTGCTTTAGCCGGATTGTTCGGCGGTTTTACTGTTGTTCTTGCATATTATCTTATGACTGCAACAGAACCTTTAGGTTTACCGGATTTTGTACATAATATTTTTATTAAAGGCCACAAATATATCGGAATTTTCTGTATTGTAGCGGCTCTGCTTCATTTTGTATTTCCTGGTGCATTATTCTTCTAGACTATGGCAGATAAACTTTCAATTGCCTGCATTGCGCGGGATGGTAATAAGGTACTTATAGCACACCGGCAGAATATCGGTCAGATGGGCGGACGCTGGGAATTTCCTGGCGGTAAGGTTGAAAACGGAGAAGAAGAAAAACAGGCTGTTATCCGTGAGTTCAGCGAAGAATTCGGAGTTACGGTAAAAGTTGGAAAGCTAATTGCAACAGCACAGTTTGAACATAATGGAAAATCCTGTGCGCTCCACGCTTATGAAATAAAAGTTCCGCACAATGGAATTGAAAAAAAGTATATTTTAACAGAACATACAGAATATAAGTGGGTTGAGCTTTCTGAAATAGAAAACTTGAATTTTGTTGATTCAGATTTAAAGCTGTATCCTGCCGTAAAAGAGTATTTTAAATCCTGATTTTTATAAGGCTGTAAACTGATGTTTTTCCGCGTAAAATCTTTTGCAATTTTATCTTCATTTTTTGCTGTTTCTCTTTTGTTTAATTCCTGTTTTTTTAAAAAAGAAATGGAGCCTATTGTTTTTGATACATCAGAGCCGCTTGCCCTTTTGCCTGATATAAAGTGGGCTGTAATAAAAGATTCTTATTCAGCTTTTCATTCAGAAGCCAGCTGGGAATCTTCTGTTACAAGTTACTGTCGTTGTGGGCAGATTTACAGAATTACAGGAAACCGTACGACAGTAAATTCCAGCGGAATTACAGAAAAATGGCTTAAATCTGAAAGCGGCTGGGTTTCTGAATCTGTTGTGGTTATATGTTCTAATCTTTACAATGCAAAAACTATTTCTGCTTCGTTACAGAAATAGTTTTGTGAATCAGCGCCAATTGTGCATCGGCGCTGGTACTAATCTTTTATTTTGAGGCAAGAATTTTTTCTGCTGCCTGATCAATGCTTATGCTTTCAAACTGTTCGCGGGTTGAAAGATTCTTTAACGTTAAAGTTCCGTTTTTAGCATCTTCAGCTTTTATAAGAATTCCCCACGGCACGCCTTTAGCTTCTGTAAGAGCATACTGCTGTCCCATTTTTTTTGCATCAGTGAAAACTTCTACATTAATTCCTTTTGAGCGCAAAATAGAAGCTGTCTTCTGGTATTCAATAGAAAGATTAGCATCAAGACAGTAAATTTCTGCATCAAGGTAGCTGCCTTTTTTTGTAGTAAGGCCAAGCTGTTCAAGGCCTGCAATAAGGCGGTCAAGACCGATTGAAGCTCCAACACCAGGAACTTTTTCTTTCATGTAAAGGCCTGCAAGATTGTCGTAGCGACCTCCTGAACAAACAGAGCCGATTGAAGGCAAATCGTTTAAGAAAGTTTCGTAAACAACACCTGTATAATAATCAAGTCCGCGTGTAATCGATGTGTCAAGAACATAAGTATCCTGAATGCCTGCGGCAATCATCATTGAACGCAGCTCGCGAAGGCGTTTTGTATCTTCTGCCGGGCCGCCGGCCAAATTTTCTATTAAAGCGAGGGTTGAATCAAAATCCTTGTCACCTGCAATGTATTTTAGGATGTCGCAAGTCTTTTCTGCTGAGCCTGTTATTTCTTCGATTTCTTTTTTTACCTGCTCGCTGCCGACTTTTGCAAGTTTATCTACACTGCGAAGAATGTCTTCGCTTTTTTCTGCAACACCGATTTTTGCAAGAAAGCGGTTAAATATTCCGCGGTGGTTCATTCTGATTGTAATGTTTGTAACGCCGATTTTTGCAAGGGCAGCACGCATTACAGAAAGAATTTCAAAATCTGCTGTTGCGCTGTCTGAACCTACGGTGTCAATGTCACACTGAACGAATTCTCTGTAGCGGCCTGCCTGTGGTTTTTCGCCGCGCCATACTTTTGCTATATGGTAGCGTTTAAATGGAAAATATAATTCACTTTTATGTTCTGCCGTAAAGCGCGCAAAAGGAACTGTAAGGTCAAAACGCATTGCAACATCGCGTCCACCGTTGTCTTCAAAGCGGAAAACCTGTTTTTCTGTTTCGCCGTTACTTTTGCGCAGAAGGATTTCTGTGTATTCAAGTACAGGTGTGTCTATCGGAACAAAACCGAAAGAGCGGTAAACTTCTGTAATTTTTTCAATTAAATCTGCCCTCTGAATTTCTGAGGCTGGTAAAAAATCGCGGAATCCTTTAAGAATGCGAGGTTGAATTATTGTATCCATAGTTTGTACATAGTATACAAAAGAACGAAAAAAAACAATATTTGGGCAGCGGCACTTAGGAAAGCAGATTTTTCCATTCAACTCCGGCACCGGAGTTTACATCGCAGCTTAATCTGGCACCGATTACGGTTTGCAGGAATTCCGGGCTGAGGCCAGGCGTTAAGATTTTTTCGGTACGTAAAACACCGATATCAGTCTCTTTGATTGTTTCGCCTTTTTTCATGTCGTGCATGAAATGCAGGGAACGGTTTGTCCTGCCGTAATTTTGTTTTTCGGACTTTGCAAGTTTTTTTACGCCGCTGCCAAGAACTTCTATGACTTTATCCCTGCCGAACTGCTCTGAAAGCTGTTCTATTGTTTTTTGCAGGCCAAGATCTTTTCCATAGCGGTTTATTGCGGCTTTTGTCTGGTTTACTACGTGAACCATAAGTGCAAACTGTTCCGGCTCTAGTGCAACGGGGTCATCAAGTCCGTCTGTTTTGCGGCTTAAAGTTATGTGCTTTTCTATTGCTGTTGCGCCGCAAGCTGTTGCAAGCGCTGGAACTAAAATCGGGTCAAGGCTGTGGTCGCTGATTCCGGCAGGTATTCCAAAAATTGCGCTTAAGGTTTGAATAAGTTTTACGTTGTATTCGCTTTCCGGAGCGGGGTAACTTGTTATGCAGTGAAGAAGAGTAATGTTTTCTGTTCCAAGAATTGAAACTGCTTTTTCTATGTCTGAAAGTGTAGAAACTCCGCTTGAAAGAATTACTGGAACCGGCGTTTTTCCGTCTGCTTTCTGCTTGGTGCGGAATTCTGCAAGTGCATGCAGCATTGGAAAAT
>JAEEGK010022560.1_pt1 | contig 13212 bp, 14 predicted proteins | sample 8958771 | NCBI WGS metagenome assembly JAEEGK01 (sample SAMN16246547, study PRJNA631951) | gut metagenome | biome: gut microbiome; feature: rumen; material: SC-attached | host: Bos | place: Iran: Karaj | collected 2018-10 | reverse complement strand
TAGTTAAGCCGATAGTTTACGACGAAGACGATAACGATGACGATGACGATAACCGATTGTAGTTTCCGATAACTCGGATAACTCGGACTATTCGGAATTCTCCGCTAACAGCGAAAAAGCGAACGAACGAACAGTTGAACAGTTTTTTTTTAGCAAAAATGAGTAGAGTGATGTTGCATCAAACTCGGCCATGGCAAAGAATCTGTAGAGTGATTTCAACAGTTTTTTGAGTGCGCTAAAAATCTTTATTATTATATTATATAATATAATAATAAAACTTAATTCGCGTTCTCACGAACAAACTGTTTACTGTTCGTTCGTTCGCTGTTCGCTAAAAAAAATCAAATCGGTTGTCTTTTCCTGAATAAGGTTGACTCTTTTTAGGCCTTGTTTTTTAACACTTGTCTACCCGTACTGAATTGGTTGACTGTCTCGCCTGAGTTGAGTTGACTACTTTCACTGGAGAGGTTGACTCTTTTCCTAAGAACGTAGACTTCGTACGGATATTGTTTACTCTTCATCTGTTTTTGTTTACTTTGTACTGAAAAGGTTGACTGCCCCGGGCGCAGCCATACCATGAAAAACACTCAGGGGGTGCCAGGCGGCAGGGGGCAGACAGCCCCCGAGAGCCCTCCCGCAGGCTTCCACATGATTCGCTGCGGTCCTTGCTCCTGATGTGCTTCTGAAGGGGTCTTCATGCCGATGCTGGAGTGCGGGCGTGTGTCGTTGTAGAAGCCGATGAAGCCGGATATGCGCTCCAGCGCGTCGTGATACGTCTTGAAGCGTTTCTCGCGGTAGATGACCTCGGTCTTGAGAATGCCGTTCACACGCTCTGCAATGGCATTGTCGGTGGGCTTGTAGTCCTCCGTCATGCTGATCCTGATGCCGTACCTCTTCAGCTCGTCCGTATAGGCATTGCAGCAGTACTGTACGCCTCGGTCGGAGTGGTGGATGAGCCCTTCCAGCTCATCGGCCGTCGCCTGCGAGACGGCCATCCTGAGGGCCTCCAGCGTGTGTTCCGCCTCCAGCGTATCAGAGAGGCACCAACCCACGATCTTGTGCGAGTAGGCATCCGTGACGAGGTGCAGGTAGCAGCAGCCATCCACGAGGTCGATGTACGTGATGTCGCTCACCCAGAGCCGGTTGGCACGTGTCGGCACGAAGCCGCGGATGAGGTTCCTGTACTTGTGGTAGCGGTGGTTCGAGTTCGTCGTATGGCGGGGCTTAGGACGCCTCTGCAGCAGCTGGAAGTCGCGCAGCAGCTGGAGGAACGCGTCGCGACCGGGCACCCAGTCGCAGACAAACATGCGCCTCATCATCAGCCATAGCTTGTAGTAGCCTATGCCGGGGTCCATCTGGCGGATCTGCCTGACGGCGTCCACAATGCGCATCACACGGAACGCATGCTCCCCGCCACGACGGCAGTTCTTGTAATAGGCCTGTTTCGTGCGGCCAAACAGTTCACAGCAGTACACGACACTGAAACCGGTACTGTCGCACAGGCGCTCTACTGCTTGGCCCCAGATTTTTTTCGTATCCTGAGGCCCTGCTCCTCGGCAATGTCGATGAGCGTATTCAGTGCCAGGTTCTTGTCCTGGCTGTACTTCAGCTGTTTCTCCAGCTTCTCAATCTGCTTGCGCTGGGCCTCGATAAGTGCCGACATCGCAGCCACGTCCATCGGATCTTCTTTTCCCTTGTTTGCCATATCACTGTCCATCTGAACCGTTACCGGACGCAAAGATGCACATTTTTCGTGAATCTCCAAAGGACTCAGGCAGGAATTTATCCAAGAGGATAGAGTATTCGTGCTTGGAAGGTTGTATTTCAGAGATATTTCCTTCCTTGACAGCCCACTTTGCATATACTCGATGCATATGCTGCGCTTCAATGAGCGACTGAATCTTTGTTTTCCCATAATTCTTAAATAGCTTTAATGATTTAACATTTAAGGACTTATGGGAGTCAACCTATTTCAGTACAAGACACTCCCTAAAGTTTGTTGTTTTCCTTACCCCTGTCTTTATGGTTGAATCCCCTTTTGGATTATTTCTTCTGATTCTTGGCAGGGGTTGAATGATTAACTCTCAACCTTTGTTGCTGTTGAACAGGCTCCGCGGAAAGCCGTTCAATCACATCTGGGGTTTGCGCGCAATAAAAGCACTCTGCTCCACCAGAATCTTACTCCCTGGAACAATGCCCCATCCTGCATCCCTCAACCTGGGATCTATCTTGTTCAGTCGTGTCTGCGCTTCGTTCATATATATTGTTTTTCAGTTTTTATTTTGTCATTTCAGAATTTTAGGTTATTTTTGCAAGCAGAACAAATATTTATCAGGTATGAATAATACAATGCGACTTAATGCAGAGCTGCTCCGAAACATGAGCATCATTGCCGAAGACGAGAACCTGCTGAAACGAGCTACAAAATACTTGCGCAAGCTCGTTGCTGAGAAAAAAGCAGACCCGACCCTCCTCACAAAAGAAGAGTTCTTTGCCCGTATAGATAAGGCTGAGAAAGAGATCGCTGAGGGTAAAGGCGTCACCTTCACAAATAAAGACGACATGAACGCCTGGCTAAATTCGCTCTGATGAAATACGCCATTACTTATTCTCCAGAAGCCCAAGAGGGACTTGCCAAGCTGAAGCGCAACGAACCTGCATCTTTCAAAAAGGCTGTCAAATTGCTCAACGAGATAGCAGAACATCCTCAAACTGGCACAGGCCATCCTGAGCCACTGAAAGGAAAGCCTGAGAATCGCTGGAGTCGTCAGATCACCAAGAAGCATCGTTTGGTGTATCGCATCTTCGAGACGGAAGTCCATGTTGATGTGCTCTCTGCCTATGGACATTACGACGATAAGTGATGGCTTCATACTGTTTCTATTCAAATACTTGTCGTAATATTGCTTGTTTCAATATATTGCTTGTTTCAATGCGTCGCACTCCTGAGAAATCTTCTCGTAGTTCGCTGGGAGGCGGTCAACCTTGAATTTGAGGGAGTCGAGGGTTGCGATGATGGATTTGCAGCCAGTATGGGATTGACGAAGGGGAATTATGAAACATCACGCCGTACGGCGTTACGGCGTTACAGCGTTACATTTTGATTTTAAAATTAGTCCCCCGGTCTTGGGGGGGTGAATCCCTTTTGGATTATTTCTTCTGATCCTGGCAGGGGTTGAATCTGGAGAAAGGGCCTTTTGAGGGACAAAAAAAGAGAGGTGAACGATGCCCTCTCTTTTTTCATTGAAGAATGTGCTTTCCCACTAGAGTGCAGCATACTGCCGCTGAAGGTCGCGGATGTTGGTGCTCTTGACTACCCTTTTGTAGGTTGCAGACAGCTCCTCCTCGTAGGTGGGGCTGGATGCGTAGCGGAAACCGCCATCATTCACATAATTCTTCATCAAGTCTTGCTCTGTGCGGCCATTTACCAGGTAATTCGATTTCAGGAGTGCGACATAGTCGGCAATGCAATTCTCGTAGCTCGTGTAACGGCGACTCCCTCCAAACATCGAGTAGCGGCTGGTGGCGCGACCCATTCCCTGGGTGCCAAAGCAGGTCTCCAACTGAGTCTGGCTCAGCATGAAGCAGAGGTCCAATTCGTTCTCGAGACACTGCTCTACCATACAGGCAGGCAAAGCCTCGTAGGAAGTGGGGGCTACCTTTTTAATATAAGAGGTAACCTCGTCCAGCATTTGCTCTCTGAGGGAATCCAATCGGGCTTGCCGCATCTCTGCCATCTGCTCGTGAGCACGACGTATCAGGGACTTGGTGCCGAAGGATGCTTCCTCGCGGGCCTTGTCGGCATTCATGACGAACAGCGTCTCAGCCAAAGGGGCTACTGTTCCCACGATCAGAATCCACAAGAGCAACGTGAAACGTCTCTTCATAATCAATACTTCTTTTCGTTCATTCTCAAATTCTTCACCTTTGAGCGGTCGTTCTCCGCCCGTTTTACAGGTTTAGCGGGTGCAAAGTTACGGAAAAAATCCTGATTATCAGCATTTTCTCTTTCTTCCCTCTCCTTTTTGCCCCCTTTTGAGTCCTTTTTCCGCCTCATTTTGGAAGCCTTTTAACATTTCATCCGCTCCCCAAGCGACCTGCCTGCTTCTCCCATTGCGAGGGAGTTTTCCCCACTTCCATCGCCCTACCTGATTGGAAATGAGGGGTATGCGCGAGGCTTCAATGGTTAAAAAAACTTAATAGGTGGTCTTGTCTTCCAATTTTTCGCCTTCTTCCCCCTCCAAGAAATCGGATGTTTCGTATTCCTCGAGTGACTTCTTTTTCTTGTTCTCGCGTGCGCCTGCCTTGATGAGATTGCGTGCTGCCGTGATGATGCTGGGTCCACTCTCTGCCGTAGTGATTCTCAGTTGATTCATGCACGAGACAGTATCCTTCATCTTTGTCTCCACGTCGCTGAACCGCTTGGCAAAATCCTGCGTGCGGTCGATAATCTGATGGGCTGCCTTCATCATGTCCTCCTGGTTCTTGAGCTGCCGCACCTGAGTCCACATCATCTCCAGAATCCGCAGGTTCATGTACATCGTTTGTGGTCCCAGAATGAGGACTCCCTTGTCGTAAGCCTCGCGCCAGAGAGAGCTGTCGTTGGAGAGGGCAAGGTTGAGGGCTCCCTCCGTATGGATATACATGATGACAAAGTTAAGCTTGTTGTATCCTTCGCGCAGGTATTTGCTGTAGTCCTTCTTGGCAAGGCGATCCACTTGGGCACGCAGGCTTACCAGATGGTCCTTCAGATGGCTGCTTTGCTCATTTGGGTCATTGGTGTTGACGTATCGCTCATAGGCCGTGAAGGACATTTTGGAATCGACCACCACGTCGCGCTTGTTGGGGAAATGCAGGATGAAATCAGGAATCAATCCCTTGCCTTCATCGTCCTTGATCTGATTGCCCAGCTTGTCGCGCAGGTGCTCTTGCGACGAATACTGCTCGCCATCTTTCAGTCCCAGGTCCTCGAGGAGCTGCTTGAGTTTCAGTTCGCCAAAGTTGCCTTGTATCTTCACTTCGCCCGTCAGGGCTCTGGTCAATCGGTCAGCCGTCTCTCCCAACTTGGAGTTCTGGCTCATGTTGGCCTTAATGGTGGCGTCCAGCCTGTCGAGCGCTTCCTTATGCCTGAGCTTGCTGTCCTCGAGCGATTCCTTCATGGCCTTGAGGCTTTGCTCCAGTGGGTCCACGATTCTCGACATCTGCTCCCTGTTCTTCTCGCCCAGTTCATCCTGACGCGCTTTCAGCACAGACTCTGAGGTTGATTTCATCTGTTCCTTGATGAGGGCAAGCTGATCCTCCACCTGCTTTTTGTTCATCTCGCGCAGTTGGTCCAGCTGTTTCTCTGAGGCCTCCTTCACCTGTGCCAGCTGTTTCTCGTAGGACTCCTTCAGGTCCTGAATCACTTTCTCGTTCTGCTGCCTGGTCTCCTCCTCCTCTGCCTCATTCTCCTGCCGCAGGATGCTTATCTGCTTCTCGTACATCAGCTTCAGCTCCGCCAACTGGTTTGCAGCCGTTTCCGCTTTGGTTCTCTGCACCTCGCGTTCCGTGCTCAATTGCCTGAGCTCACCCGTCTGGCTGCTGATTGTCTGCTCGTGGCTCTGTATTTTTGCCTGCAGCTCTCCCACCTTGGTCTCCAGAACATCAATCCTGACACTTCCTATCTGCAGGCCATACCTCTTGCCCAACAAGTAACAGATCACGCTCACGATGGCTGCGGCTATAAGTGCGATAACCAAATATGTCTCCATAGTTTCATCAACTGTTGTGTATCTCTCTGAAATCAGCAACGACTCCAATAAACCGATCATTCCATAGACTCTCTGACAAACTGGAAGGGAAGAAGCGCGCGAACAGAATCAACAACGTGCGTGCCATCGCTTCCATAAAGCAAAATGCGGATGGGATGCTTGAAGCGGTCTTCTATCTCGAGAATCACCTGACGGCAGGCTCCACAGGGAGGAACTGGAGCCTTGAGGAAATGACCTTCCTTGTAAGCCGCAATAGCCAGGGAGAGAACAGGCTGGTCTGGATAATGAGCATTCGCGGAGAAAAGGGTGGTACGCTCAGCACACAACCCAGAGGGGAAAGCCGCATTCTCCTGATTGCTGCCCGTAAAGACAACTCCATTCGCCAACAAGGCAGCTGCACCCACCTGGAAATGGCTGTAGGGAGAATAACTGGTTTGAGTAGCTTTCTTGGCTGCCTCAATGAGCTGACGGTCTTCGCAGGAGAGCTCATCCCAATCATAAACCGTCACGGAACTTACGATATCGTATTGCTTCATCTGAAAGTTGACAGTTATTTGACGATAATCAGTGCATCACATCGACAAATGTATGCAAAATTTTTCGGAAATCAAGGTATTTTTTGTAATTTTGTGCCTGAAATCAAGGATTCTTATGAAATTGAAACAAGTTAACTTGCTTATCATAGCTTTTTTGGTAAGTCTACAGGGACTTGCCCAAAGAACCAATCAGGCCTACTGGACATACATAGACAAATACAAAGACTGGGCAATGGAGCAGATGAGGGATTATCAGATTCCTGCCAGCATCACCCTCGCACAAGGCTTGCTGGAAAGCAATGCCGGCAGAAGCACGCTGGCCACACAGGCAAACAACCACTTTGGCATCAAAGTGGGAAGTTCGTGGACTGGACCTTATGTGCTGCGCAACGATGATGCGCCCAACGAGAAATTCCGCAAATACAACAGCGCCAGGGAGAGCTACATCGACCACAGCAAATTCCTGCATGGAAGGCGCTACCAGGGACTCTTCCAGCTGAACATCAGAGACTACAAAGGCTGGGCACGAGGACTGAAAGCCGCAGGATACGCCACCAATCCCAGTTATGCCGAATCGCTGATCAGCATCATCGAGATGTACAATCTCTCCCAGTTCGACACAGGAAAGAAGCATACGCCCAACATCCATAGAGAGAAACAAACGGGAAGCGACTTCTTCAACCGCCACATGGTGTACAAGAACAACAAGAACTATTTCATCATCGTGGAGCTGGGAGACAACATGGCCACCATCAGCAAGGAAACGGGCATCAGCCTGAAGCATCTCTACGAATACAACGACCTCCCCAAGGACTATTGGCCCACTCAGGGTGACGTGCTCTACATGAAAAAGAAACAGAAGTGTGCCAGCAAGGAATTCAAGAAGTATCCCATCCACATCGTGGAGGTCAACCAGAGCATGTTCGACATCGCTCAACTCTATGGCATGAGACTGGAAAACCTGTATAAGCTCAACAAATTGAATCTAAGTTACACTCCCCAAGTGGGAGATATCCTAAGAATCAGATAATAAAGAAAGAAGAAGCAGAAATATGATCGCATTATCCAACATCGCTGTGCAATTTGGCAAGCGCGTTCTGTACAAGGACGTCAACATGAAGTTCACCAATGGCAACATCTATGGAGTAATAGGGGCAAATGGAGCTGGGAAATCCACTCTGCTGAAAGTAATCAGCGGAGAGCTGGAGCCCACGAAGGGAACCGTAGAAATGGGACCCAACGAGCGACTGAGCGTGCTGAGTCAGGACCATTTCCTGTACGACAACGAGACTGTGCTCAATACTGTGCTGATGGGGCACACCACCATGTGGGACGTGATGAAGGAGCGCGAAGTCCTCTACAGCAAATCAGACTTCAGCGACGAGGATGGCATCCGTGTGGCTGAATTGGAAGACAAATTTGCTGAAATGGGAGGCTACACCGCAGAAAGCGACGCCGCTGCCCTACTCTCCGGCCTGGGCATCAAGGAGGACAAACACTATATGCTGATGGGTGAGCTCTCTGGTAAAGAGAAGGTCCGCGTCATGCTGGCAAAAGCCCTGTTTGGCAATCCTGACAACCTGCTGCTGGACGAGCCCACCAATGACCTGGACCTGGACACTGTTCAGTGGCTGGAACAATATCTGAGTGAGTTTGAGCATACCGTACTGGTAGTAAGTCACGACCGCCACTTCCTCGACTGCGTGTGCACCCACACTGTAGACATTGATTTTGGAAAGGTGACTCTCTTTGCAGGAAACTACAGTTTCTGGTACCAAAGCAGCCAGTTGGCTCTACGCCAAGCCCAGAACCAAAAAGCCAAAGCTGAGGAGAAACGCAAGGAACTGGAAGAATTCATCCGCCGTTTCTCTGCCAATGTGGCAAAAAGCAAGCAGACAACCAGTCGCAAGAAGATGCTGGAGAAACTGAATGTGGAGGAAATCAAGCCTTCTACACGCAAGTATCCTGGCATTATCTTCCAGATGGACCGCGAACCTGGCAACCAGATCCTGGAAGTGAACGACCTAAAAGCTGTCACAGAAGACGGGACTGTCCTCTTCGACAATGTAAGCTTCACAGTGGAAAAGGGAGACAAGGTAGTCTTCCTGAGCCACGATCCACGTGCCATGACAGCTCTCTTCGAGATCATCAATGGCAACCGCGAGCCGCAAGCAGGAACCTACAATTGGGGCATCACCATCACCACTGCCTATCTCCCTCTAGACAACACAGAATTCTTCCACAGCGAGCTGAATCTGGTGGATTGGCTAAGCCAGTACGGCGAGGGTAACGAGGTGTATTTCAAGGCATTCCTGGGCCGCATGCTGTTCAGCGGTGAGGAAGTACTGAAGAAAGTAAATGTCCTGTCAGGAGGTGAGAAGATGCGCTGCATGATTGCCCGCATGCAATTGAAGAATGCCAATTGCCTCATCCTGGACACACCCACCAATCATCTGGACCTGGAAAGCATCCAAGCCTTCAACAATAACCTGAAGTTGTTTAAAGGGAACATCCTCTTCAGCAGCCACGACCATGAGTTCATCGAGACTGTGGCCAACCGCATCATCGAGCTGACCCCCAACGGAACCATCGACAAACTGATGGATTACGATGATTACATCAGCAGCGATAGCATTAAAGAGCAGAAGGCAAAAATGTATGGCACATAATCGGACAATATGACATTGGCACGTTTCTTGCACTTCTCTCCTTAAAAAAAAACTAATGTAAAAATGAGCGAAGAAATGAAAGAAAGACAGGAGGAAGAAAACCAACTGAAAACTAATAGTACAGAGAATCTGCAGGATAACATCCAAGAATCTCCCAAGAGCGAAAAGGCGGAGGAAACAGCAGAATCTTCTGCAGCAACCGCAGAAGAAACTGATTCCAAGGAGAACGAAGACACTCCCAAGGAAAAGACCTTGGAAGAGAAATTGGCTGATGCAGAGGCTGAAATAGAATCTTTGAAGGACAAATACCTGAGAAAGGTTGCTGAGTTCGACAATTACCACAAACGCTCCATCAAGGAGAAAGCCGACCTGATTTTGAATGGCGGCCAGAAGACCGTCGTAAGCATTTTGCCAGTTTTGGATGACATGGAACGGGCTCTGAAGAATATGGAAAAGGCTGAGGACGTGTCTGCAGTGGTAGAAGGCGTTGAGCTCATCTACAAAAAATTTGTCAGCATTCTGGGAAAACAGGGAGTAGAAGCCATCAAGACGGAAAACGCAGATTTCGACGTCGACGTACACGAGGCTATTGCTCAAATACCTGCTCCCAATGACGACATGAAGGGCAAGGTCATCGATTGCACCCTGAAGGGGTACAAGATGAATGACAAGGTTATCAGACACGCACAAGTGGTAGTAGGACTGTAAGACTATGGCAGAAAAGAGAGATTATTACGAAGTTCTAGGCGTCAGCAAGAATGCTACGGACCAAGAGCTGAAGAGCGCATACAAGAAGATGGCCATCAAATATCACCCAGACCGCAATCCAGGTGATAAGGAAGCTGAAGCCAAATTCAAGGAAGCTGCAGAAGCCTATGACGTTCTGCGCGATCCGCAGAAACGCCAACGCTATGACCAGTTTGGCCACGCAGGACTGGAGGGAGCAGGCGGATTCGGCGGATTCGGCGGAGCTTCCAGCATGAGCATGGATGACATCTTCAGCATGTTTGGCAGCATCTTTGGAGACATGGGCGGATTCGGCGGATTCAGCGGATTCAGCAGCGCTGGCGGTTCGTCCAGACAAAGCGATCGTGGAGGTGACTTGCGACTGAAAGTTCGAGTAAACCTGAATGATGTGGCCAACGGTGTGACCAAGAAATTCAAGGTTCACAAGAAGATTGCCTGCCAGCATTGCCATGGAAGCGGCAGCGAGGACGGAAGCACAGAAACCTGTTCAACATGTAAGGGCAAAGGATATGTCACAAGGGTTGTAAACAGCATGTTCGGCCGTATGCAAACCCAGAGTGCCTGTCCCACCTGTAACGGAACCGGCAAAACCATCAAGAACAGATGCCACGTTTGCGGAGGCAATGGTGTAGTAGATGGCGATGAAGTCGTAGAGGTAAAGATCCCTGCAGGTGTAAGCGATGGTGTTGTGATCACTCTCAATGGCAAGGGACACGCAGGCAGATGGAACGGGACACCTGGCGACATCCAGGTTTTCATCGAGGAAGAGCAACATCCTGAGCTGGAGCGTAAGGACCAGAACTTGATCTACAACCTGCTCCTGGATCTTCCCACCGCAGTTCTTGGTGGTACAGCTGACATCCCCACACTGGATGGAACGGCCAAGATAAGAATCGAGCCAGGAACACAACCTGGGAAGATAATGAGACTTCGAGGCAAGGGACTCCCTGCACTAAAAGGATATGGCTACGGAATGGGCGATTTGATAGTCAACATCAACATCTATATCCCAGAAACCCTGAGTAAAGAAGAAAGGGATCTCTTTGAGAAAGTCAAGGACAGCGAAAACATGAAGCCCAGTAAGGCAACCAACAAGAACAATTTCTTCAACAGATTCAAAAAGATTTTTGAATGACATATCAAGAAGCAACAGAATACCTGTTCGACTCCGCCCCGCTATTCCAAAATATCGGGGCGGGTGCATATAAAGAAGGACTGACAACCACAAAGCTACTGGACAAGCACTTCAACCATCCTCATCAGTCGTTCCGCACCATCCATGTGGCAGGTACCAATGGAAAGGGCTCTTGCTGCCACACACTGGCCTCCATTTTGCAGGAAGCCGGATACAAAGTGGGACTCTACACAAGTCCGCATCTGGTGGATTTCCGCGAAAGAATCCGAGTGAATGGAAAAATGATTCCCCAACAGAGAGTCGTGGATTTTGTCGAACAGGAGAAATCCTTCTTCGAACCTCTTCACCCTTCCTTCTTCGAGCTGGCCACCGCTCTCGCTTTCCTCTATTTTAGAGAAGAGAAAATAGATGTAGCCCTGGTGGAAGTCGGATTGGGAGGACGATTGGATTGTACCAACATCATACACCCTGATCTAAGTATCATCACCAACATCAGTTTCGATCACACCCAATTCCTGGGCGACACATTAGAGAAAATAGCAGGTGAGAAAGCTGGCATCATTAAACCACATGTACCTGTCATCATAGGCGAGACGAACGGACATGCAGAAGTCAAAAAAACATTCTGGAATAATGCACTGATTAACAATTCAAAAATAGTCTTTGCCGAAGAAAGAGATGAAATCAAATCATCAGGACAAAATCCATCAGGAGGACGAACCTATCAGACTCACCACTGGGGACAATTGGAAGGTGAATTGGGAGGACTCTGCCAAGAGAAAAACACCAGCACCATCCTGGCTGCTATCCCTGAACTCAGAGAAGCAGGTTACAGAATAAGCGACGATGATGTACGTCAGGGATTCCTGCATGTATGCGAAAACACAGGTCTCTTGGGCAGATGGCAGAAACTAAGCCAAGATCCGCTGATCATATGCGACACAGGACACAATGTGGGAGGCATGCAATACATCATTGATCAATTGGAAACAACGCCTCATCGTAAGCTTCACATCATAATCGGTATGGTTTCTGACAAAGACATCACGACTGTCCTGTCGATGCTCCCCAAAGAGGCTCACTACTATTTTACACAAGCTAGCGTAAAGAGAGCAATGCCTGCAGCTCAGTTCGCCACAAAAGCAAGAAATGCAGGACTTTATGGCGAGGAATACGAAAACGTTTCAGCAGCATACAATGCTGCCTTCAGAAATCTGAAGAAAGACGATTTGTTGTTTATAGGAGGCAGCAATTTCATCGTAGCAGACATGCTAAAGAACACACTTTAAAGTTTTTTAGCATTTTCCACAACACCTTTTTCTTCTTTTATTTGTCCATCTCAAAAATTTTGACTAGATTTGCAGTAGCAATTACTACTATAACTAATCGAAATACCGATGGACAAATCTTTAATCTCTGGCCTGAAGAGAGAAAACTTTCAGGCAAAAGTTCAGGGAAAAGAAACAGACCTCTTCACCCTGACGAACGACAATGGTGTGGAAATAAGTATCACCAACTATGGAGGCACTATCGTAGCCATTATGGTGCCCGACAAAGACGGGAATATGGCGAATGTCATCCAGGGGCATGACAACATCGACGATTGTATCAACAGTAGCGAACCCTTCTTGAGTACATTGATCGGCCGCTATGGCAACCGCATTCGGAAAGGACGCTTCACCATGAATGGAAAGGAATACAGCCTTGCCATCAACAATGGTCCAAACCATCTGCATGGCGGCCCTACCGGCTTTCATGCCCGCGTGTGGGATGCTGAGCAAATCAACGACCATGAACTCGTCCTGCGCTACATTTCCCCATATTACGAAGAAGGCTTCCCTGGCGAGCTTCATATGGCCGTGAAATTTTCGCTGACAGAAGTTAACGAACTGATCATTGATTATCGAGGCACAACCAACAAAAAGACTGTGGTAAACATGACAAGTCATGGTTTCTTCTCCCTCTCTGGCATAGGTAACCCCACTCCATCTGCAATGAACAACATCTGCCAAATCAATGCAGATTACTACGTTCCCATTGACGAAACAAGTATCCCTACAGGAGAGATCCTGAAAGTGGAAGGCACTCCCTTTGATTTCCGTACTCCCCATGCTGTAAGCGACAACATAGATGCAGACGATCAACAAATCAAGAATGGTGCGGGCTACGATCACTGCTACGTACTCAACAAGCGCGAACCTGGCGAACTAAGTTTCGCTGCAAAAATAGTGGAGCCTAACAGCAAAAGAAGCATGGAAGTCTACACCACGGAACCTGGTGTACAATTCTACAGCGACAATTGGGCTGATGGCATCAAGGGTCAGCAAGGTGCCGTCTTTGGGCGTCGCAGTGCGCTATGTTTCGAGGCTCAGCAT
>JAEEGK010022559.1_pt1 | contig 13212 bp, 7 predicted proteins | sample 8958771 | NCBI WGS metagenome assembly JAEEGK01 (sample SAMN16246547, study PRJNA631951) | gut metagenome | biome: gut microbiome; feature: rumen; material: SC-attached | host: Bos | place: Iran: Karaj | collected 2018-10 | reverse complement strand
GCCCAATCCCCAATCCCCAATCCCCAATCCCCAATCCCCAATAACTCCTTCTTTTTTAAATAAAAAACATGAAAATAAAAATAAATAAATCAAATAAATAAGTTAATAAAAAATAATATATTAAATTAATTTTATTCATATATGTAATAATAATAAAAATAATTCTAAAAAATAAAAAAAAATTTTTTTAATAACATAAAGATATTAATTAATTAATAGAAAGGGAAAATGTCCAAAAAATTTTTATCAATGATAATAATTCCATTTCTCCTATATGAAATAAGTACATTCCCAGTACCAAAAGAGCTTCAAAAATATTGTCCAAACGGTTGTAAATATTACTATAATTGTGATCCAGTTCAAAAAAAATGTGTATACAAAGGTTTTTTTCCAATATACCCATTAGAATTAATAGAATTATGTGCAATGATGATAAGTTCTGCATTAGCAACAGCATGTGGTATTGGAGGTGGTACAGTTTATTCATCAATTATGCTTGGAGTACAAGAATTTGAACCTTCTGAAGCTTTTCCAATATCAAATTGTTTAATTTTAATTTGTGGTTTAGTTACTTATATTTCTTTTGTTCTTGATAAATATGATCATCCAAAAACTAAATTTGTTGATTATGATATTGCTGCTATTTTCGCACCTTCAATGTTATTAGGTGCTAAATTTGGTACTATTATTAATAAACTTTTTTCTTCTTTATTATTAATGTTTGGATTAATTTTTCTTCTTATTTTTACTACTAAGAAAACATATGATAATATTTTGAAGGCTAAAGCTAAAGAAGAAAAATTATTAAATGCAAAGAAAAATAATCAAAGTTCTCCTAGTGAAGTTGATAGTTCTAAAGAACCTTTTTTAAAACCTGAAAATCAAAATAATGAAATGGATTTATTATCACCTAATCAAAATAATAAAATATTAACTGAAGAAGAACAAAAGATTTTAAAAGAAGATGATGATCCATTAAATTGGGATAGAATTAATTTTATTATTTTATTAGAAGTTATCGTTATTGTTGATCAATTAATTGAAGGAAGTTCAAGACTTCCATCATTAGTTGGAATAACAAAATGTTCAAAAACTTATTGGATTGTATTTTTCATTTATATTTTAATTTCATATTTTTTTATTATACTTGCAATTAAAATAGTTCAAGCTCATTTAGTAAAAAAAAAAGAAGTAATTCCAGGATATTCAAGTGAAGTAATGGTAAATGTTGAAAAGCATATTAATTTTGTTATTTGTATTGCAATACTTGCTGGTATTGTTTCTTCTTCTTTAGGAATTGGTGGTGGAATGATTACTAATCCAATTTTTTATTATTTAGGACTTGATCCAAAGGAAAGTTCATGTACTAGTAATTTTTTAATTATTACTACTGCTGTTGCTTCTACATTTTTATTCTCTTTTGCAGGACAATTAAATTGGACTTTTACTATTTGTATTGGTATACCTTGTGCTTTAGCTGCTTTTGTTGGAAGTTTCTTTATATTACAATATATTAATAGAACTGGAAGAAGTTCTATTTTAATTATTATTATGGAATATTTCCTTGTTGCTTCTTTATTTATTGCAATTTGGAAAACTTATAAAGAAATTAGATATGATGGAATGTGGTCTTTGTTTGAATTTAGGAAATTTTGTTAATTTTTATTGATTTATTGGTAATATTATTTAATATTTAAAAATCAAAAGTAAAAACATATTTAAAAAAATTTTTTAAATTATTTTTATATATTTTTCAATATCATATTAAAAAAATTAAAAAGACTGAATAAAAAAAGAATATATTTTTAGAAAAAAAATGCAAGCACCAACTCCTCATAACCAAGCTCCAGCAGATGCATTTGGAAAAACAGTATTAATGCCAGGAGATCCAATTCGTTCAGAATGGATAGCAAAAACCTTTTTAGAGAACCCAGTCCTAGTAAATAACGTTCGTGGAGTTAACGGTTACACAGGAACATATAAAGGTCATAAAGTTTCAGTAATGGCAAGTGGAATGGGAATGCCATCAATAGGAATATATTCTCATGAATTATTTAATGCATATAACGTTCATAATATAATAAGAGTTGGAACAGCAGGATCATATCAAGAAAATATAAATTTAAAAGATATTGTAATTGCTATTGGAGCATGTACAAATTCAAATTATGCTCAACAATTTAATTTACCAGGAACTTTTGCTCCAATTGCATCATATGATTTAATTAAGAAAGCTGATATTGCAGGACAGAAATTAGGTTTAACTCAAAAAATGAATTTTGGAAATATTTTATCTTCTGATATGTTTTATGGGGATGTTTTTACTGGATATGAATTTAAGAAAATGGGTGTATTATGTGTTGAAATGGAATGTGCTGCTTTATATATGGAAGCTGCTAGAGTTGGAAAAAATGCTTTAGGTATTGTTACTATTTCTGATAATATTCCTAAAAAAGAAAAAATGACTCCAGAAGATAGAGCACAAAGCTTGAAAGAAATGGTTACTTTGGCTTTGGAAGTTGCTGTTTTATATGATGAAGAACATAAAGATTAAATTATATATTTTTTCAATTTTAAAAAAAATAAAGAATTATTATGTTTAATTATTTTGCGTAATTTATTTTTATTAAATAATATTTATCAATTTTTTTTTAAGAAAGGTTTTAAATAAAAAAAATGATAATTTTAAAAAAAAATTATTTTCTATTTGAAGTATATTTCAACATATTTAAATTTTTCTGAGTATCAAATTTCCAATTGGCAAACTTTTCTCTAATATCAGTAATCATTTGTTTAAGAGAAGTAAAAAACCATTTAACAGAATTATTAATAGTTCTCAAATTATAATCCATTAATTCATTTTGTCCAGAAGCTAAATTTGAATTTTTAACTCTTTCTTCATAATCTCTAAATAATTCACTAACATTTTTTTCTAAACTTTGAATTTCTTCAAAACTTCTTCCAACCATCCATAAAACACCTTGATTATATTGAGCATGACTACCAGAATATTGTTCTTCTTTATCAGCAAGTTTTTGTTTTAAATTATTAATTTCATTTTCAAATATTTTTCTAGAATTATGAAAATTAGATGCAACTTTTAATGCATTATCAACTAAATCCATTCCTTCAGGATTATTTTTTAATTTATTATTTAATACTATATTATCTCTTAAATCATCTTTTGTTTTTTTTAAATCTTTTTTTAATTTATTAATAGTTTTCTGTGCAGTAAATTCATCATAACCACTTTTCATAGCTAATTTTCTTCTTAAACTCATAATTTCAGTTTGATATTTATTTTTAGTTCTATTAATTTCTTTAATTTCTCTATCTCTCCAAATTTTATTTAAAGAAGATAATAATTCATTAATTAAATTTTCACTTAAATCAACATTATATTTATTTTTAAATTGAACTGCAAAATCATAAGCTTCACTAGGAACCCAATTTTGATTATCTTTTAATATTTCTTGACTTTTAGTAACAAAACCTTTATTTTTTAATTTAGTATTAGTTGCTGCTGAAACATTAGTTTTTTTTGGTCCTGTATTTCTAATAAATCTAACACCACCTGGTATTGTTTCACTTAAATATGCAAAATCTTTAAATTCTTCTGTTGTTTTTAACATTTCTAATAATCTCATATTATCATCTTTTAAATGTTGAATTTCTAACATTAATGTTCCTTCACTTTGTCTTTGAAGATATAATTGATCTATTTTTTTTTCTAATTCATTTATTTGATTTTGTTGTTTTTGATTTAATTTTTTTTCATTATTTAATTCTTCTCTAATTGTATTTGTATCTCTTTGAGATACTTCTTTATCAACTGTAAAATTTTTTATTTTTTCATCTTTTGCTTTTATTTTTTGTGTTAAGTTTTCTAATTCTTTTTGTTTATCTTCTAATTCTTTGTTTATTGCTTCAAATTTATTTCTTGCTTTATCATTTAATGCTTGATTTGATGTTTTTAATTCTGCAATTTGTTTTTGATATTTTTCTTTATCAGAATTTAATTGTTTATTATTGTTGTTTGCTTTTGTTATTTGATCTTTTAAAATATCATTTTCGTCTTCTGTATTTTTTAATTTAGAAACTAATTTATATTTTTGTTCTCCCATTTGTTTTAATCGAGTTTCTAAAATGTCAATTTTTTCTAAAAGTTCTTGTATTTTTTTTTCGTATTCATGTGCATCCATTCTTTTTATTCCAAATGATTGTGTTTCTTCTGCTATTGGATTAAATTTATTTGTGTTTTGAAAATCAGTTTCATTGTCATTTCCATAATTATTTGGATCCTCCATCATTTGAAGTTTTTATTTATTATATTTAATTTTTTTTATTTTTATTATTTGAAAAATAATTTAACTTATTATAATTAAATTTAGGAGGGATAGATTTAATTATATTTTTCTTTTATTGTCATTTTTGAATTTTATGATTTTAAATTGATAATATAAATCAAATGAAAATTTGATTAATATGCTTTTCTTAATTAAATTAAATGAAATATATATTTTAAATAAAAAAATAAAATTAAAAAATCTTTTCAATCTTAATTATATATTCTCAATCCAAAAAAATAAAAATAATTTAAAAAATGAGTTCAGATCCAATATCATCAGTTATCTATGATGAAAAAGATCCAATATTCTTAAAAATAAGAGAAAAATTCAAAGAAAAACTCACAACATTATTTTCATGTGAAGACTACGATCAAATAATAAAATACATTTTTGATGGTGTATTCAAAGATAAAACCCCAAAGAAAAAATGTATAGTAGACTTTGAACCAATATTCAAAGATAAAACAAATCAATTAATGGGTTTCTTATGGGATTTAGTAGAAAAAACAGTAAATGAATCAAATAATAAAACAGAAGAACAAGAAGAAAATGAATATAATGACAAAACAATTTCTAGAAAACAAAATAGAAATGGAAATTTTTTAAAAACAAATAAAAAAATGAAAATGGGAAATAAAGATGTAATTTTACATAATAATAGAACACGTTCTAGAAGTAATAGTAATAATAATTATAATGAAGAAGAATATCAAGGAAATTACCAAAGAGGTATTTATAATCAAAGAGGAAGATATTCTAATATGATGCCTTTAAGAGGAAGAGGTGCATTTGGTTGTTATCCTATTATGCCTCCTTATATTCAAAGGTAAGGTCTTTTTCCTTTTTTTTTTTTTGGAATATTTTTTGGTGATTTTTTCTCTTTTTTTTTTTTTTTTTTTTTCTTTAGAATTTTTTTTAATTCTAAAGAAAAAAAATTTTACTTATTAATGAGTAAAAAAAAAAGTGGTTTTTAATAAAAAATTTAAATTTTAGGAAATTTAAAATATAACCACTTTTACCATAAAAAATTAAAAAAACCAAAAAAATTAAAAAATATCCAAAAAAAAAATTTTATTCAATACTCATTAATAACTTATTTTAGTTTTAATAGACCATTTTTTTCTTCAAAAAGAAATCATCCAAAACCAAAAGAACAAGCAGTTGAAGATGCACAAAATGCAAAAACAGAAGAAAAAGACCAACAACAACAAAATGAAGAAAAACAACAAAATGAGCATTTAATAGACATAGAATCATTTAAAAAATTATCAGTTGAGGAACAAAAAGCAATTTTAGAGAAAAGAGAAGCAAAAAAAAAAGTAAGATGTAAAAATTGGCCAAATTGCAAAGATCCAAATTGTGAATATACTCATCCAACACAAACAGTAAGAATTTTAATATTAAAAAATAAAATAATAAAATTAGTGTCCATTTTTTCCAAATTGTATGTTTGGTGATAAATGTAGTTATATTCATCCAAATATTCCATGTAAATATGGATTTTGTTGTACAAGAATTGGATGTTCATATTCTCATCCTGCAGGATGGAATCCTGGTATGGGAATGTATCCTAATGTAATGCATCCTATTCCTTATAAAAGGAAAAAGAAACATCCTGTTGCTAATGAAGAGGTTAAAGAAAATAATAATGCTGAAGTTAGTAATGAACAAAAAGTAGAAGGTGAGAATAATTCACAAGTTGTACAAAATGAAGAAAAAGCTCCTATTAATGATCCTAATGTTGGAATTCAACAAGAAAATCAACAAGAACAGTAATTTTTTGTTTTTTATTAGATTTGTTTTATATATTGTATTATTCTGTTTTTGGTTTTTTATATATTTAAAGAACTTGAATAAAGAAATAAATAAAATATTTATTTGAGAAAAATTAAATTTTTTTTATTATTTATTATTTAATTATTAATTAAAAATTAAAATTTAAATATTAATTTAAAAAATATCATTTCTTTCACATAATATAATTCTAGAATAACAAAATAAAATATTTAAAATAAAAAAATATGCTAGGACAAGTCCCAATAATAGTTTTAAATGTTAACACAAAAAGAGAAAGTGGTCGTAAAGCCCAACTCTCAAATATAAAAGCAGGTAAAGCAGTATCAGATATAGTAAGAAGTACTCTTGGTCCAAAAGCAATGTTAAAAATGCTTCTTGATCCAATGGGTGGTATAGTAATGACAAATGATGGTAATGCAATACTTCGTGAAATTGATGTTGTTCATCCAGCAGCAAAATCAATGATTGAATTATCACGTGCTCAAGATGAAGAAGTAGGAGATGGTACTACAAGTGTTATTATATTAGCTGGTGAAATGCTTTCTGTTTCAGAACAATTTTTCCAAAAAGAAATCCATCCTTCTGTTGTTGTTGCTGGTTATTATAAAGCTTTAGATGATGCTCTTAAAATTTCAGAAGAAATTGCAACACCTGTTGATTTAAATAATAAAGAAGAAGTTAGTAATATTGTTAAATGTTGTTTAGCTACTAAATTTGCTTCTAAATGGGATAATTTAATTAGTGATTTAGCACTTAAAGCAGTTAATACTGTTTATAATAAAGAATCAAAAGTATTTGATTGTGATATTAAAAAATATGCTAAAGTTGAGAAAATTCCAGGAGGTCAATTAACTGAATGTGAAGTATTAGATGGTATTATGATAAATAAAGATGTTATTCATCCTCAAATGAGAAGAAAAATAGAAAAACCAAGAGTAATTCTTCTTGATTGTCCATTAGAATATAAAAAAGGTGAATCACAAACAAATGTTGAATTTTCAAAAGAAACTGATTTTACAGCAGCACTTGAAGAAGAGAGAAAAGAAGTAAAAGCAGTATGTGATCAAATAATAAGGTTAAAACCAGATGTAGTAGTAACAGAAAAAGGAGTAAGTGATCTTGCAGCATATTTCCTTCAAAAAGCAAATATATCAACAATACGTCGTTTAAGAAAAACAGATAATAATCGTTTAGCAAAAGTAACAGGAGCAGTAATAGTAAATAGACCAGAAGAACTTCAAGAATCTGATGTAGGAACAAAATGTGGTTTATTTGAAATAAGAAAAATAGGTGATGAATATTATGCATATTTCATTCAATGTGAAAATCCAAAAGCATGTTCAATTGTACTTAGAGGAGCATCAAAAGATGTTCTTCATGAAATGCAAAGAAATTTAGATGATGCTATGTGTGTAGCAAGAAATATTTTACATGAACCAAAATTAGTTCCTGGAGGAGGAGCATTTGAAATGGAAGTTTCAGCACAATTAATGGAAAAAGCTAAAAGTGTTGAAGGACTTGTTCAATTACCTTATATTGCAATTGCTAAATCACTTGAAGTTATTCCTAGAACTTTAACTTCAAATTGTGGTGCTGATGTTGTTAGAGTTTTAACTGATTTAAGAGCTAAACATGCTAATTTGGAAGATAAAGATAAATTATATTGGGGTATTGATGGTAATAAAGGTGTTGTTACTAGTATGAAAGATATGAATATTTGGGATACTCTTGCTGTTAAGAAACAAACTTTGAAAACTAGTGTTGAAAGCTCTTGTATGATTTTGAGAATTGATGATATTGTTAGTGGTTTGAAGAAAAAAGAAAAAAGTAAATCATCTGCTGGACAACAACAAGAACAAGTTGATCAAGAAACTTTTGGAGATTCTAGAGATGGGTAAATATTATTTTTTTGTATTAAATTAATCAAAATTTGTAATATTTTTAAATATCATTAATTTCATTAAGATAATTTTTTTTATTAACTTTAATCAATTAAATAAAAAAAAATTAAATCAAATATTTTATAAATTTGATATTATAGTAAATTAAAAAAGAATATGAATCAATTAAATAAAATTTAGAATATTTATTTTATTTTGATTTTAAAATTAAAGAAATTACAATATTTTTTTCTCTATCAATAAAATTAATTTTTATTTAATAAATATTTGGTAAAATATTTTCTAAAGATTCCATATTAATACTAATTTCAGAAACATTTTGTTTTTTATTTTTCATACTTAAAATCTGAATAAAAAACTCACTTTTTGTTTCATTATTTATTCCAATAGCTAAATTAAAAGAATAATCTTTATCAACATCCCTTAATTCAATTTTATAAATATTTTTTCTAATCTCATCAATAAAACCAATTAAATATCTAATATGTTCTTTTATTTTTTCCATTTGTGCAATTTTCATAAATAAACCTTGATTAATAACAAATTTACTATTTAATTCTTCCAAAGACAAACTATCTTGAGTAATAGAATTATCAATACTATTAAATTTAACTTGTAATAAATATCCAATTGAATATTTAATTTTTAATTTTTCAGGATTACCAACACAAACAAAATTACCATCTTTAAACCAAGAAATTGTATCACATAAAACTTCAGCTTCTTCAATTGAATGAGTAGTTAAAATCATATTATAATTATTTCCATTTTTACTTAATAAATTAATATTTTTCCACATTCCTCTTCTACTTTCAGGATCAACTGAACTTGAAGGTTCATCTAATAAAATTATTTTTGGATTTCCCATTAATGCAATTGCAAATGTTAATTTTCTTTTATTTCCACCTGATAAATTTTTACAAATTGTTTTTTTATAATTTTTTAATCCAAATCTTTCTAAAAGACTATCAATATTTTCTGATATTCCTTTTAATTCTTTATAATAATTTAATGTATCTGTCACATTTAAATATTCAAAAAGTGCATTTTCTTGAGGACAATATCCTATATTCTTTCTTATTGTTTCAAAATCTTTTTGATTATTTAAATTAAATAAAGATATTTCACCATTTTCATAAAGAATTTGATTTGTTATACATTTAAATGTTGTTGATTTTCCACTTCCATTAAATCCTAATAAACCAAATTTTTCATTTGATTCTAATCCTAAATTTAAATTTCTAACTGCTCTTATGTTATTTCCACAACAAATAAAATATGTTTTTGATAAATTTATTATTTTTGTTGTTAGATTTTTATTTGAAATTACTTTTTCTTTTTCTTTATTAATATATTCTGATGATGCATTATTTAATAATATTTGTTGAAGTGAATTAATATTATTTTGAATGCTATTTTTATCAAATACAATTTTAGTTAATATATAATTAACTAATCTTTGAATAATTCTAATTTCTAAAAGAAAAAGTATAATAGAATAAAAAATAATTTGAATTAAAAAAATCAATGATTTGTTTCTTACAAATATAGCATAATTTTTTAATTTATTTTCTTCATCATTACCCTTTGAACTTAAAATAAAAAATAATGACAATAAAAATGTAGATGATGGAAGTAAATCATGAATAAAACTAAATTCAAATTTATCAATGTTTGCAACATTTAATAATTTTATTATATCATGTGTGGCAGATATTATTATTAAAAAAAATGTACCAAAAATTATTAAAATATTATAAAACATATTTGCATTTGAAATATTATCAAAAACATATGAAATACAATAAATTATTATAATTAAAGATAAAAAGAATGGTATTTCAAAGAAAAAGCAATATAAATAAACTTTATCAGAACTATATAAAATTAATAAGAGTATCAAAGCATAAATTATAAATTTAATTAAATCAACAATAATAAAACCAATCCAATAAGCAAACATATTTTCTCCAGATAAAAATAATAAATGTTTTACATTATTATATCTATCAAAAAGTGGAATTTCAATCATATTTGATATAAACAATATAAAAGAAAACCAAATAACAAATATAGAAAGTAATTTCATTAAATAATCAACTACTTTTGTTTCTTTAATTCCTAAAGGAACCTTAGAAATTTCATTAAAAGCAGATATATTTATTTTTGTTTGATATTCATAAAATGATGAAAAAATTAAATTTGTTGCTGCAATATAAAATTCAAATTCATTATTTTGTGTAAATATTAATGCTTTAATTTCTGATGATTCCTGTATTAAAACTATATAAAGTTTTTCATAATGATATTTCATTTGTTTATAAAATTCATCATTTATTTGAGTTATATTAGTTGTTTTTGAAATATTAATTTCTTTAAAATTAATTGAATTATCTTTTACAAATGTTGAATTCTTTATTATATTAAAATCACAATTAATTGTAGAATAATAAATTGGATCTTGTGTAAGTAAATAAGTTAAATTTTGTTCTATGTTTTTATCAGTTTGTAGATTATATTGAGATATTCCTATATAAAAAATAACAAAAATAGAAGAACTGATAATTTCTATTAAAAATTTTATTTTGGTTCTCTTTAAAGTTATTAAATTTTTTTTTATATTTACAACTAATTGTTTACAAAATGAAATTTTTTCATTTTTATCTAATAATTGATTCTCATTTGTCATAATAATTTCATCATCAATTCTACTTAAATTTTGATTTGAATAATTTTGATCATTTAATTTAATAAAAACATCTTCTAATGATGTAGTAGATACAGTATAATTATTAATTCCATATTGTTCACTATTTGAATCAATTAAATTAAAAATATCTTTGACTCTATTATCTAAATTTAAAAAATTAATAGAAAAAACATATTTAGATTCAATTTTAATTTCTGAAGTATTATCAATATTTTTTAATTGATTAAATAAATCTCTTCTAGATTGATAACTTGACTTTTTTGAATCAATTAAAATATTAATAGTATAACCACAAGGATAATTGTTTTTTAAATAAGAAGAAGTACCAGAACAAATAAATCTTCCTTGATTCATTATTCCAATTCTATCACCTAAATATTCTGCTTCATTAAGTGAATGAGTAGTTAAAATAATAATTTTATTTTTTTTATATTGTTCTAAAAAACTCCATAATTCCTTTTGTGCAATAATATCCATTCCACTAGTTGGTTCATCTAATAATATTAATTTACTATTTCCAATTAAAGCTAATGCAATACATAATTTTCTTTTTTGACCTCCTGATAAATTTTTAGCAAAATCATCTTTTTTTTTATATAAATCTAAACTATTTATTAAATTATAAATTTCTTCCATATTTGTTTTTTGACCTTTTAATTCAGCCATTAATCTTAAATGTTCTTCTACTGTTAAATCATCAAAAAATAAATTTTCTTGAGTACATAAACCAATATTTTGATATAGATAATCTTTATTTTTAACTAATGATACTCCATCTAATAAAATATCTCCATTATCTAAATCTTCTAATCCTGAAATCATTTTAATTAAAGTTGTTTTTCCTGCTCCATTATGTCCTAATAAACAAAATATTTCATCTGGAAAAATATCACCATTGAAATTATTAACTGCTTTTAAATCACCAAATATTTTATAAACATTTTTTATTGAAAGACAATTTTTTTGATTTAACAAAACTTGATTTTTTTCTGATAAATTTTCATGATGAATATCAAATTGAGTTAAATTTTGATCATTAGTTGAATTAATATCAATTTTTTCTCCTTTTTCTTCTTCTTCTGATTCTTTACTACTAAATAAATATTTTAGATTTCCTTCTTTATATGATATAATTATTGTTCCAAAAATGATGTAAATTAAAAAAGAAATAATTGAAAGTAGAAAAGAATCAAATAAACTAAGTTTATTATGTTTTGTTGTTAATAAAGTCCAATCTATTATTTCAAAATTATCCAAATGGATTATTAAATTTATACTAATCATTAAATTAATATTTGGTAAAAATATTAAAACTATTCTTACAATATTTGAAATTCCTGTTTGTAACAATAATAATCCTATAAAAATTGAACCAATATATATAATTTTTACAATTTTTTGTCCGGTGTCAACTTTTTCAACAAATGAAACAAAGAAAAAACAAAATCCAAAAATATTTATAATAAATAAAAAATATATAAGAAAATTATATAAATAAATTCCATGATACAAAAAAAAAAAAGAAATGATAAAACTTGTACCAAATGAAGGAATAATTGATATAATTATGAAAAATACCAACCATGATAAATAATAATATAATTTAGAAATTCCTTGCCTATAAAAAAAATGATTTAACTGTTTTTCTTTTTCTTCAATAATCCAATCAAATAAAGAATATACAATAAAACAATAAGATAAAGATATTAAAGCTGATGTAAAAAGTGTAAAATTTAGACTAAAGGTATTATATTGAGGTCTTTGTTTTAAAGTTTGATTTGAAATTATTAATTGTGAATTAATTTCCTTTTTTTCAATACGTTGTTCTAATAAAGAAGCAAAATAAAAAAATTGATTAATTAAATGAACATCATCATTATTTGGATTTGTCTCTAAATTAAGTTTATTTAATCTAGTTAATGTTGATTCAAAAGTTATATTGTTAGATTTAAATCTATATTTTCTTCCCTTTTTTAATTCAATTATTTCAATAAATGAATTAAAAGTTATATTTGAAGAATTATATTCTTTGGAATTTATGTAATTTAAAAAAATAGAATAATTATCAAAATTTGATATATTTTTTTCTACATTAAATTTATCTTTTAATATATCCCTTGAAATTTCCATAATAGTCTTATTATTTGTAATTAAACAATAATTGAATGTTTTATTCAATTTTAATTTTTCTTCATTTATTAAATTAAAACTATAATTTAAATTTTCATAATTTTTTGGAATAGGATTAACTTGTGATTTAACTCTGGAAAAACCTTCAAATATTATTAGCATTAATAAAAATAAAATTGGTAATAAAAAGGTAATAATTTTTTTTAAAGCATCTCTTTTGAAATAGGATAATCTAATTTTTAATATAGTTATCATTAATATATGATATTTTTTTTTTTAAAATAATAAATAATTTAAAATTAATATTTTTTTATTTTATTTATTT